>Ga0315282_10001061_pt1 | contig 53050 bp, 22 predicted proteins | sample YL17G07_20_MG_FD_203693 | JGI IMG/M metagenome (GOLD analysis project Ga0315282, IMG submission 203693) | Sediment microbial communities from Yellowstone Lake, YNP, Wyoming, USA - YL17G07_20 | ecosystem: Environmental > Aquatic > Freshwater > Lake > Sediment | place: USA: Wyoming | collected...
CGAGAACTGGGGTCCAACACTCTCAGAAAATCAGTTCAACAGCGTTCCACCATTTAATGACAACGAAAGGGAAACCATGTTAAACATCACCATCCCCGAGAATACTGCGCCATGCACTAAAGATAATATAAAGATCACAGCAACATCAAAAGAAAATGAAAACGTGAGCGCTGAGAACACCTGCATCGCCCACGCAGCCGTGATCAGGGGTGTCAAAATATCGATCTCACCGTCTTTCCAGGAGAACGAGAACGGGGGGACGCTCACCTACACCGTCACGATTACAAATACGGGAAATGTTCTTGAGAACTACAAGCTCGAAAAAGGGGACACCACTGGATGGGGGCTGGAGTTCGATAATCTAATTGAGGTTCCGGAGAATGAAAACAGGGAGAAAACACTCACCGTTAACATACCTGCGAATGCGACGGGCTGCACATGGGACAACATATGGGTCAAAGCGACCTCGATGGAGAACAACGACATATGGGACAATGAAAACTGCAGGGCGCACGTCACCGTTGTAAGAGGAGTCGACGTTTCGATCTCACCAAGCTATCAAGCTGCGATGCACGGCTCGACGGTTAATTACGCAGTTACGGTCAAGAATACCGGCAACGTCGAGGAGAATTACATCCTAGTCAAAAGTGACGATAAAGGCTGGGGGGACAACGTGGTGCTCGACGATAATTGGCTCGTAGTCCCGCCAGGAGGATACGGGAATACTACACTTAGGGTCACTATTCCGAATGAAGCCATACCATGTACTCATGACAACATCACCGTCACCGCGACCTCGAAGGATAATTCTACGATAAATGACAATGACAGCTGCATAGCACATGCAGTCCCTTGGGAGGGAACAGTGACGTTCAAGCTTGAGAACCTGTACAAGGTCAGCCTGGAGAAGGACCTCCAGCTCTACACCGGGTCAAAGCTGGTCGTGAAGTTCTACAGATACGACAACACCTTCCAGGCAGAGAGCGTCATCCATAGCATCACGCCGCCGGAAAACGTTAAAGAGAACGAGAACGTCTCGCAGCCACGAGCAGCGGAAAGGTATTCCTGGGGAACGGTACAGATAGCCACGCTCGTCCTGACCACGGAAAACGAGAACGAAGTGATCTCAACCATAGCGAGCTTCACAGTGCACCAGAGCCACCTCAGGTCTAGGTATATGGCTATCCTAGGAGCCTGGGGAGGTCACCCGGAGCAGCAGAACGCCTTCAGGGCAGAGGTTATGGACATCCTGACACAGTGGTCGAGCGCACCACCTTAAGCCGCGATGGAACATCATGGTCGACGACAGGGGAGAATGAGTTTTGAAATGGGCGCTGCGAGTGCCCTTAACGCTTTTATTTCGGCTTTTAAACTCAGAGTTAAAGCCATTCGTTGCCCCGGCGTAATCTGGCGTTATAAAGATTCGAGGTACTTTTGACAGCATGAGATTGGCGATTTGCCGTAAAATTCAGATAAATTTTGCTTAATCGACAATTTTATAGCATCTAGTCCACAAATATAAACTGAGAGCCTTCTAGAAAGAAGGTTTATAAAAGCAAAAATAGGTATATATATAACAACGTTATATAATAAAAATCGGCAAAAACTAAATGAGGGATGGTCAGAAGTTGAGTTTAAGATCTAAGGTTTCCGTTTCAATATGTTTGTTATTAATGCTCTCTATCTTTATTTACTCCGCGCGGATTCCCGCAGCGCATTCATGGGGGGCGACCGGTCATCAATTAATTGAAAATAAGGCTGAACGTGTCTTTTCCAACAATTCATTCTTCTCTAGTCACCATAGCACTCTTTATACTTGGGTTCTTTACCCAGATCAAGGAAAATTCGGGAAATCCGACTGGCACTATTTGGATGGCCATAGCTACGAGCCGTTGGTATATACGGGTGGCGCTTTGCCATGGGCCGTTGAAAATATATTTGAAAATTTAGTTAGGAATTTGCAGGATGATAACTGGAATAATTCGGCGCAGCTTATGGGTGCTTTATGCCATTTCGCCGGCGATTCCACACAACCCCTCCACTCGACGTGGAATTATAACCCTGGTGGTCATCACGGGGATTACGAATCGGCTACATTGAACAGTCATCTTGGCGAGATATCAATTCCAGACAACTACGCCCCCCAGGAGCTCGACAACATCTTAGGGGCAGCTTTGGCATCGCTTGCAAAAAGCTTCACCTTCACTAGGGAGGGGGCCAACGGAGGCGTTAATCTAACTGACTTTTTGGACAACGACATTCTCTGGAACGACTGGATAAAGAGCATGACCGAGAACAGGTTGAGGGCAGCAGTCCAGTTTTCGGCAAACATCTGGTATACGGCGATGATTCAAGCTGGACTCACAATACAAGCCCCGACTTTGACCTCACCCTCGGATGGTTCGAGCACAACTGATAACACGCCGACTTTCACCTGGACTTCCGTCAGCGGCACGAGCTCTTACGACTTCCAGCTGGCCTCTGACAATAACTTCACGATCAACGCGCTCACTGTAAAAGATCTCTCAACCACCTCCTACACTCTGGTGAACCCTCTGACTAATGGAGGATGGTACTGGCATGTGAGGACGGGAGACAACTCCGCAGATGTCGGGCTTTGGTCACAGACCAGGTCGTTTACAATTTCAGTTTCAACCCAGAATCCTGTTGTTGTGATCTCTCCAAACTCGCAGAGCGGTGCTAACGGTGCGACGCTGAACTACACAGTGACGGTCACCAACACCGAAAACGCCTCGGACAATTTTAACTTGACGGTAAGCGATAATGACAACTGGGGCCCGACTGTTTCGCCCACCTCACTGCTTAATGTATCACCAGGAGAAAACAGGACCTCGACGCTCGGCGTGACTATTCCGTTGGGTGCGATAGGCGGCATGATTGACAGCATAACTGTCAAGGCAACCTCGCAGGCCGATAACACGGTAAGCGGCTCAAGCATCTGCACGGCGCAGGTAACGATTTTAAGAGGCGTCAGCGTTTCGATCTCGCCGACCTCACGGAGCGGGGAGAACGGGGCGATGCTGACTTACACGGTCACAATCTCCAACACGGGCAATGTCTCGGACAATTATTCCTTAACAGATAACGACAATGCTGGATGGTCGCCAAGTGTTTCACCAACATCACTCGTAGTGGCTCCATTCGGGGGCAGTGGGAATTCGACGCTGAGCGTGACCATTCCATCGAATGCGGTAGTCGGTACAATCGACAACATATGGGTCAAAGCCACATCGAAGGATAACCTGGCAATATTCGATAACAAGAGCTGCACAGCACAGGTAACGGTTAACTGGACGTGGACGGCGACAATCCACCTTGAGAACCTGTACAAGGTCGGATTGGATTTGGATGTTTACGTCGAAAATGGCTCTAAGCTCGTCGTGAAGTTCTACAGATACGACAACGTCACCTTCCAGGCAGAGAGCGTCATCCATAGCATCACGCCGCCAGAAAACATTAAAGAGAACGAGAACGTCCCACATCCCAAGGTAGCTGAAGGGTATCCCTGGGGGACTGTGCAGATAGCCACGCTCGTCCTGACTACAGAGAATACCGAGAACGTGATCTCAACAATAGCGAGCTTCACAGTGTACCAGAGCGACCTCAGGGCTAGGTATATGGCTATCCTAGGAGCCTGGTCGGCTAACCCGGGGCTGCAGGGTACGTTCAGGGCAGAGTTCATGGATATCCTGAAGCAGTGGGCGAGCGCGCCACTTTAAAACTGTAATGAACCAAGCGGTCGACGACAAGAATTAGTTTTGAAACGGGCGCTGCGAGCGCCCCTAACGCTATTATTTTGGCTTTTAAACCGAGAGTTAAAGCCATTCATTGCCCCCGGCTAAACCTGCATCATAAAGATTCGAGTCACTTGTGACAGCGCAAGATTGGCAATTTGCCTTAAGATTTCAGTAATTTTGATTAATTTTTCTTTATTCCGAGTAGATTTTGATTAATCGACAATTTTATATGATATTGAGTATCCTTTTTATACAGGGTTGTTTTAAGGGTTAGCCTTAAGACGACACCAATAGGAGTTTAAAGAAAGGAGGCAAAAAGTGAGGATTAAATCCGCCAGTAGCGTTTTGCTGTCGATCTTGTTAGTGACTTCGCTCACCGCTTCTGTATCGATCGCAATCTTAACTACAACATCTCCGCCCGTTTTCGCAGCTGCTGACAACTACACAATCCAATGCGTGCCAGACCTGGGCCAGCACTCCGAGAAATGGTGCTGGGCCGCTGCGGCCGCGAACTCCATCTACTGGTATTCACAGCACGGATATCTCCAGCTGATAGACAACCGGCTTAACCTGATTGAAAACGATAACACTTACATAAACCAAATGATGGGACCACACCCGATCCCCCCACCCCCGGCCGACATGGTATACAGGTTGCTCCACGAGATTGCTGTCGACTGCCTCTATCCAGGTGTGCCCGATGGTACGGTAAACTTCCTGCCACCCGACCCCTCTACTTGGGGCAAACCCATCAACGATAACCTATACTTCTACGGGTTACAAGAGTTCATAGACGAGCAGGGAGCTCCACTAGTTGTTCGTGAAATAGTCGACAACAACAATATGTCAACGCCGTTCCCGCGCGCAGATAACATAAAAGTATTCTATAGTCCACCGACGTTAGAAAATTATAAGAAAGAGGTTGCTGAGAACCACCCTGTTCTACTCTGGCTCAACTATAGACACACTAGTCCATACTACGAGGATACCGATCACGTGGTGACCGGAGTTGGCTTCGGTTTGGACAACACGTATATACTCGTGTCCGACCCGTGGACTACTGGGGCCCCTGATCACAACAATGGCTTTGACAACAAGATATATGACAACTTGACGGTGTTAAGCTCTGCGCCGCTTACGGTTTTGTACGCTGGCGCGCCACGCCAAGTAACAGGATTGATCTCTATCTCGCCCGAAGTTCCCACAGGTCCTGTCGAGAACTTCGAGAAGGAGAACATGCCTGACCTCGGCCAGCACTCCGAAAACTGGTGCTGGGTCGCTGCGGCCGCGAACTCCTTCAAGTGGTATTTCCACAACGGCTATCCGAAGCTGATGGATGATCCAAGGGATAACGTGCTCGACGAAAACTACCTACAGCTATGGCCGTGTCCTTCAGGAATGGGTGACAATTTGCTAAGGTTGCTCCATGAGATAGCTGGCGACTGTCTCTATCCCAATGTGCCCCCAGAGAACGAGATAACAATAACTCTACCTATGACGTACTGCCACCCCATCGACGATAACAAGTACTTCTACGGGTTGCAGGAGTTCATAAGAGAACAGGGCGGTCAGTTCAAAGTCCGCGAGATATTAGACAACAGCCATTTCGCGAGCCTTGAAAACATACCGCCCGAAAATGATAACGTGGTGATATACGACCCGCCGACCTTCGATAATTACAAGAGTGAGTTAAAGCAATGCCACGATGTACTCCTCCAGCTCGGCTTTAGAAACTATAATTACGAGACAGGTAACATGGAGGGTTTGGACCACATAGTGACAGGCGTGTCATACTACGATGGAGGGCCGGGTAACCAGTGGATACTCGTGTCCGATCCATGGACGCCACAACCAGGGCCAGATCACAACAGCTTGGAGAATCTGTATAGGTACGAAAACTTGCAAGTGGTGGGCACTGACCCGCTAACAGTTTCATACACCGGTTGGACGCCCGGAGGGCCGATAACGGTCCCTGTTCAAGTGGTCAAATTGATCCTAATTTCACCAACAACATCTTGGACGGGGACGGCGACAATCCACCTTGAGAATCTGTACACGGTCAGCTTGGAGAAGAACCTCCAGATTACCACTGGTAAGAAGCTCGTGGTGAAGTTCTACAAGTACGATAACGTCACCCTTCAGGCGGGAAGCGTCATCGAAAACATCACGCCGCCGCAAAGCGTTGTAGAAAATGAGAACGTCCCGCACCCACGAGCAGCGGAAAGGTATTCCTGGGGAACTGTGCAGATAGCCACGCTTGTCCTGACCACGGACAACGAGAACGAAGTGATCTCAACAATAGCGAGCTTCACAGTGTACCAGAGCAACCTCAGGGCTAGGTATATGGCTATCCTAGGAGCCTGGTCGGCTAACCCAGGGCAGCAGAGCGCGTTCAGGGCAGAGGTTATGGATATCCTGGCACAGTGGGCGAGCGCGCCATCTTAAGTCGCGATGGAACATGACAATCGACAGCAAGGAAGAATGAGTTTCGAAGAGGCGCTGCGAGTGCCTCTTTTTGTTTTAAAATTTTTATAAATGGTAGAAGGCGAAAAACGCCTCGCTACCACCAACCACTGTGCCCTTTTTAATGTAGAGTAACACTGCAATGCCGATTATTACAATCGCTAAGGAGATAAGCCCGATGATGAGCGGCCAGTTCAAAGACGGCGTAGTGACATGCGCTTCCACCTTGAAAGTTCCTCCAATCCCATCAATCTCGATCTGATAGTTCCCTTCGACCTCCCGGGTTATGGTAAATGCCACGGATTTCGTCTCTCCGCTGTCGAGAGCCACGTTTTCAATGTATTCTACGGCACCGTTGATTTTCAGTTTTACCCAATAAGTGGTTTCCAAATTTTCATTATTCTTAACATCTACGGATATTGTTACTGGCTTTGAAGGCTCCACCACAGGGGGTTCGATTCTTAAGGAACTGACCTCCACTGTAACAGCTCGACTCATCAGAGGGTAGCGGTCCTGTCCCGCCCCTCCAGGGATTTGATATGGTGCGTCGCCAATCCCGTCGCCCCCCGGTATATTTTGATTATCACCATGGTTTTCGTCCACGCCCCTGTAATCTGCCCAGTAGTTTCCGCCCGAGGGGTAGCCGTCGTCCCAGTAATTTGTACCCTCGTCGCGCGCCTGATTTATGTTATTTAAAATGTTGTTGTGGTAAGCGTGGTTGTTGTCCGAGTAGAGGTAAAATATGATGCCGTAGGAGGTGCATCCTGAAGCGGTGCAGTTTCTAATTATGTTGTTGTTTGAGGAAAAGTGGAGATAGACGCCGTGGGAGTTGTTCAAGGTCACGCAATTCTCGATGATGTTGTTTGAGGAATTGTTGAGGTGTACCCCGTAAGAGCTGTTCGTGAGGACGCAGTTCTTTACAGTGGAGTAAGTTGTGTTGGCGAGCAGCACCGCGTTGATGTTATTCCTGATGTTGAGGTTTTTCACCAGGATATTTTTGCAGGAAACTAAGCCCAAATATCCTATATCCATGACACGCCCATCGATGGTCAAATTCTCCTTTTCAACCAAGTAATAGATGGGCCTGCCCTCAACCTTATTTGAGTTGTCTATGTCTTGATAAAAATGGGACACTTGCACGCCATGGAAGCCGATATTGCGCCAATTGTTCGAAAGGGAATTGTTCCTAAAGGTGTTGTTTTCGGAGACCCAGGAGTAGATGCCAAAAGAGTTGTTCGAGGCGGTGCAGTTTCTGATGAAGTTGTTTGAAGAAGAGCCGAGGTAAATGCCGTGGAGATCGTTGGTGAAATTCACGTTTTCTATCGTCCCATCCTTCACGTCGTCGAAATGAACTCCATCGTAATTTTCCCTTCCGTCGTGTATGTAGCAGTTCCTGATTATGAAATATGCATCCGTGTTACTTACCTCGATTCCGTGGGCGTTCTCCGCGCGGATGTCCCAGCCCTCTATGATGTAGGGGTTGTTCTCCGTGCCCGAGCCGAAGGTGACGCCGTTCGCGGGGATGAAGCTGGCGTTGCCGTTGATTAGTATGGGGCCGTGGGTGACCAGCGCTTCTGCCAAGCCGACCGAAAAAAGCTGCATAGCTGGGGCCAAAAATAAGCCCAACAGCACGACCAAGATTAAGTATCTCTTGAAGCCTTCCATCCACTTCCACCCATATCATTCTCTACTCCCAAATTTGAGATCACGTTAAAGACCCTTCTTCTTCAAGTTCAACAGGTACCAAACCACGACACAGATTATCACCGCTGCCAATATTATAATCCCGATTATCAGGCCCCATGGTGGTCCAGGCCGTGCCTCAGGTGACGGACCGGGTGGCACTTCGGTGATTGAGTTCATTAACGAATATCGGTCTCGATTCGTTCCTCCGGAGATCAAATAAGGCGTGTCGCCGATGTTGTCGCTCCCGGGTTTATTCTGATTTTCACCTCGATAGTTGTCAGTGCCCTTGTAATCGCCCCAGTAGTTGCCGCCTGATGGGTAGCCGTTGTCCCAGAGATTTACCCCGTCATCGTGCGCTTGGTTTATATTGTTCACGAAGTCGTTTCGGAAGATGAGGTTGTTGTTCGAGTAGTAGATCCATATGCCGCTACCCGCTGGCGGGATTGCGAGCGAGTATACAGCGCCGTGATGGCTGTTATCCACGATGTTGTTCGAGACGAGGTTGTTGTCAGACCAGGCAAGATAGATGCCGCTGCCGTTGTTTTTTAAGATGTTGTTCGAGACGAAATTGTTGCCCGAGTAGTGGAGGAAGATGCCGACCTCGTTGTTCTCCACTGTGTTGTTCTCGATGAGGTTGTTGTCCGACTCGGAGAGGTTGATGCCGTGGACGTTGTTCTCCACGGTGTCGTTCGAGACGAAGTTGTAGTTCGAGTTGGAGTAGAGCATGATGCCGTAGTTGTTGTTCTCCGCGACATTGTTTGATATGATGTTGTTGTCTGAGCGGAAGATCCATATTCCGAATTCATTGTTTCCCACGATGTTGTTCGAGACGAGGTTGTTGTCCGAGATCATGAGGTAGATGCCACTGTAGTTGTTCTCGAATAGATTGTTGTCGATTTTACCATTTTTCACGTTAAAGAACCAAATCCCCTGATACCCTCCATTATGCACGTAACAGTTCCTTATGACGAAGTAGGCGGTCGTGTTCCTTATTTCAATCCCATTGACGCTCGATGCGTTGATATCCCAGCCCTCGATTACATATGGGTCTACCACGGTGCCGGAGCCTGAGGTTACGCCGTTCGCGGGCGTGAATCCTGCATCGCCATTAATCAGAATCTGACCATGGGAAAGTAAACCATCGGGTAGTGCGGAAGCTCGGTTGGCGAACAAAGGCGATGTTGCCAACGCCACCAGCGCCACTATTAGTGTAAATCGTGTGACATTTGGAGACTCGTTCATCGCCATCCCCTTTGCTTCAAATTCAGCAGCTATACGCATCGGTCTTCGTGCCAACCCTCTTTTAGGCGGGCTTTTTTCCCCCACTTCATTGGATGTGATATCTTGCTAATTAAACTGTTTTTCATATTTGAATTAAATATGACATTAGACTGGGCATACTTTTGGTATATCGAAATCCTGGATCTGTATCCCTTGACATCCCCAACGGAGGAGATCGCGCTTTTCAGTTAGATTCAGACCTACCTGACCCCGGCCACCAGCACCATCTTCGCCGCATGCATGCCAGAGGAGGAAAGGTGTACCTCTGGAGAATAAATCCCAAAACCTATCAAAAACTTAAGGCGCGCGGATAATTTAGCAAAAGACAGTCCCCTTTAAGAGGCCGCGTATGCTGTCGACTTTTCCCCTGACTACCTCGTGCCCGAATGACACTGGCACGGCGTTATTGACTCATTCCAGTTCACGGCTAGCCTCCTATCCTTAAGGAGCGCGTTTCGTAGTTCGGTAGCAAAAGCATCTTGAACCTTTGCCCATGCTAGATTTAATAACATTTGAGTGATAGAGAGCCGGAGTTATTAGGGGCTCCAAAATATCGGGCAAGATCGCCCCTATCAGAGCAAGAATAAATGCGATTGCTATATTTTCTAAAGAGATTTTCACCAACGAATTAATCAGATATGCGTATCCAGCAAACGCAAACGTACAGATGATTAAATGCCCCCGCCTATTCATTCAATCTAATAAAGAGTAGCTCTAGCGCCCTTTATTGTTGTTTCTCAGTTACTCAAACTCTCCCTTACAAATTTGAATTTCTTGATATCCTCGGGTCTACCTGGCCTATAGCCTTGGAGATAGCTATCTATGCGCAGGATTTCCAAAAACACTCCAGTCGTAAGACTCCAAGCAAAACCGACATCAAGCCGGCAGCTTGCTTTGCGAAGCTGCAGTTATCCTGCCACACAAGTCCACTCCGATAAGAGCTAGACGAACGTAAACGGTAGCATAGGCGATTAAATACCCTTAAGGGTATTTAGTCAAAAAGCTTGGGTGATAAATTGGGAACAAGGCGACGATTGCTTGAACTCTTGTCAAAAATGTGGGGCGAGGCATCTGCCGAAGAGTTAGCGCGTCGCATAGGTAGAAGCGTGACAGTAACAAGAAGAAACTTGATGGCGTTATACAGATCTGGATGGGTGAACAAAACATTTGAAAAGGGTCGAGCACGAGGGGGTAAAAAATATTATTGGACGATTTCCGGGTGGGGGTATAGGAAATACAAAGCGTGGAAAGAAAAGAAAGGGCGTATAGTCGATTCTATGTAATCTCTTCGTCAACAACACTTGGAAAACCCGATTGCAGATTGTCTCTAAGAAAAGAGAGGTTTAGGGTTTAGACGAAATCCTATAAAAGAGGGCCTTGTTTCCTCACGTATTCTTTGAATAGGGGGTGGTATATCCTGTATTTGCCTCTATCAATCTTTAGCAGGAGCCCCTTGTTCTCCAGCCTGATCAGAAGTTTTCTATCTTTTATCCCTATCATAGATGGTGTTACGGTTCCTTGGCGCAAATTGGCTATTTTTTGTAGAGCCTTCTTTTCTTCCTCAGATGCGACTTCAAAATCTGGACCGAACTTTGTCTCCTCAAGCGATGAAATTATCGTGGGCCAGATTTCATCAAAATCTTTGATATCAATTTGTTTTTTACCGCCAAAGTTATTGAGCAGTTCCCTCATGGTATAAATTATGAAGTATGGGTGCCCCCCTGTCCTTTCCTGCACTTCGCTTATTACTTCTCCTTGAATTTTGAGGCGTGACCCTGCCGTCTTTAGTGGGCGTGTGATGGCTTCCCTTGTGTCGGGAGTATTGAAGCTGTCAAGGTAGAATGGATGGAAAAATCTGACGAATGGTTCAGCTGTATCCGCGATGTACGTGAACAAGATTTTCGGCCCCGTGATTATCAGGGAGTATTTACAGCCCTTCATCGCAAGGCTCTGAAAAATGTTTCTTATGGTTTCAAATGCTCCGGGTTGGTCTGGTAGGAAGTGATGCACGTCATCCAAGAATAGGAATGCCGCGTCCAGTTTAGCGGCTTGAAGATGGTTTTTCCAAAGGTTCTCCAAGTCCTTGGCAAAATACGTGGGCAAGTCCTTTCTCGTGATGTTTACGATGGGAGTTCTAATCGTGTGCGTCCATTTTCCGATTTCCGACTTGACTTTATCTCCGATGCTGGCGGTAGCGGTGTGTTCTTCTTTTAGCTGGTTTAGAAATGTTTGAAAGAAGTTGTTTAGGTTTTCGCATATTTGGGGAGTTAATGCGAAGATGAAATTGAAAGATTTTATCTGTTTTGATAGTTCTTGGATGAGGACCTGTTGAAATTTATAAATAACCGATGTCTTGCCTACTCCCCATTCCCCGAGTACTGCGAAATTAACCGGCTTTGCTTTTGGGGTCTTAGCGAAACTGACCACATTTGACTTGAAATATCTAATTATCTCCTTGCGATTTGCGAAGTTATCAGGGTCAGCTGGATACTGTGGGGAATAAGGATTTAACATGGATTCTTTTCACCTTCTTCTCCCGTATTTCTTTGCTAATAGCTGATATCTCTGGATTTTAGCAACTCCCCTACACGATCGATGTATGAGCCAGCCCCCATAGTAAGTTCCAGTCTTGGGGTAGACTTTGCGTCCACAGATGGCACAAGTTTTATACACGTCGGTCCTCCCGATTTGCCACATTTGCCACCACTGCACCTTTAACTTATAAATCCTCCCCTGTCACATTTGCCACATTTGCCACAATTCCAACGGTTACTGTAATTGCCACAATTGCCACAGTTGCCACATCAGTTCTCCTCTCCTTATTTTAAATCGCAATAGGCTCATTTCTGAGCAATTTTTTTCATATTTTAGTCCAATTTCCCGGGGGCTGACAGAGCGATAACAGACGAGAACATCGCAATAAGCATTACTAACATAACAGTAGACAACTTCACAGTCAGACTCCGCATAAATGGCGCTGAGGTAACTGCACCAGGGGAGAACATCTGCTGGATTGCGATCTATACGCCGTAGTGACGAAAGGACCTAGATTGCTCGATAGCGGTGGCTTAAGCTCCGATGCACAGGCGCTGAAGCCTCCGCCCCTTTTATTTTTTACACAAAACCACACGGCTTGGCTCCAACTCATCGACGATATTATGAGTTCCGATGGGGCGTCGCGAGTGCCCCTTTTTGTTTTTAAAATTTTTATAAATGGTAGAAGGCGAAAAATGCCTCGCTACCACCCACCACTGTGCCCTTTCTAATGTAGAGTGCCACTGCGATACCGATCATTGCGATCGTCACGGAGATAAACCCGATGATGAGCAGCCAGTTCAAGGACGGGGTGACCTGAGCCTTCGCGACCGTGAAAGTTCCTCCAATCCCATCGACCTCGATCTCATAGTTTCCTTCGGATCCCCTAGTTACTGTAAATGTCACAGATTTCGTCTCTCCGCCGGCGAGAGCCACGTTTTCAATGTATTCTACGGCACCGTTGATTTCCAGTTTTACCCAATAAGTGGTTTCCAAATCTCCCTTGTTCTTAACGTCTACGGATATGGTTACTGGCTTGGAAGGCTCCACCACTGAGGGTTCGATCCTTAAGGAGCTGACCTCCACCTCTGTAACAGCTCGACTCATCAGAGGGTAGCGGTCCTGTCCCGCCCCTCCAGGGATTTGATATGGCGTGTCGCCGATGTTGTCGCTCCCGAGTTTATTCTGATTTTCACCCCGATAGTTGTCGGTACCAGCATAATCGCTCCAATAGTTGCCTCCCGAGGGGTAGCCGTTGTCCCAGTAATTTGTGCGATAATCGATGGCATGTTCCACATTGTTTATGAAATCGTTATGGTAGATGTGATTGTTCTCCGAGGAATTATCGATCTTATAACCTAATTTACTGTTCTCGATGATGTTCTTCGTGACGAAATTATTGTTCGATGATACAACGGTGACGCCGAAGTTGTTGCCCTTGACGGTACAATTGGTGACGATATTGCCACTGGATATGTTAAAGTAAATGCCGAAGTTGTTATTTTCTACCGAGCAGTTCGCAATCTTGTTGTTCTCCGCGCTATCTATGGTTATGCCGTGATCATAGCCCGCGAGCACGCAGTTCTCGACGATGTTATTATCCGAGTGCCAGAGGTGGATGTCCTCAAAGTGGTTCTTCCTCGTAACGCAGTTGATGACGGTGTTGTTTTGGGAATACCACAGCCAAATGCCCTTGCCCAGGTTGTTCTCGGAGGTGCAGTTATCGATGCCGCCGTCCGAGGAATAAACGAGAAATATGCCCTGAAAGTTGTTGATGCTTGTAACATCATCTATTTTCCAATTATTAACAGTTTCAAAATAAATCCCGTGCTTGTTGTTGTCCCCCCCATCGTGCACGTAGCAGTTCCTGATGACGAAGTGCGCTGATGTGTTCCTTATCTCAATTCCGTTTGCGCTCAATGCATCGATATCCCAGCCCTCGATTACAAATGGGTCTACCACGGTGCCAGAGCCCGAGGTCACGCCGTTCGCGGGCGTGAAGCCTGCATCGCCGTCGATAAGGATTGGACCGTGGGAAACGAAACCCCCAGGTATTGCGGAAGCCCGGTTGGCGAACAAAAGCGATGTTGCCAATGTCGCTAGCGCCACTATTAACACCATCACCGTCGATCGTATGACATTTGAATACCGGTTCATTACATCCCCCTTGCTTTAAATTCAACATCTTGATAATTAAGTCCCTACATATTTGAATTGGATTGGAGCACGTGGACGGGGCATACTTTGGGCTACATCAAAATCCCCGATCGGCATCCCCTCTGGCATTTCCAATTGAGGATATCTTTGCCGCGGGCAGAAATTGACAATTTTGTTCATTTTCAAGTTTTCTTGAATTACGCACATACAATTAACATAATTTAAGGGGAATTTTTGTCAAATCGGTATTCTTATATACAAATTTGAATCATTACTTTAAATGGAGGCATATTGCCTTTATGAAAAAAAAGGAGGCAAAAATTGAAAACTAAGAGTTTGATTAGCGTTTTGCTGCCGATACTTTTTGTAACATCTTTAATGGTTCCTTTATTGACAATGGTTTCTACTACATCAACAGTCAGCGCAAGTCCGGGCTGGTGGGATAACAACTGGCTTTATCGTCGAATGATAACGATCTCACCATTAAACCCGGAGAACTACCAGATAAGGGTCGTGATCCCGAGCGATATATCCCAATCCGATTATCCAAGCATTCGCTTCCTAGAGAACTTGGGCTCAGGCGTGCCCCTTCCATACTGGATAGAGAGGAATGAGAACAAATACAACAGCACGGGCCAGGTAATAGTCTGGGTTCGAAGGCTTGAGAACGCCGACAACACCATCTATATGTACTATGGCAACGCGAGCGCCACGAAGGCCGATAACGGGGACAACACTTTCCTGTTCTTCGACGACTTCGGGGGCGGTACCGGGGGCCAGGGCGCGCTGAACACCAATAAATGGGGTTCGTCCGGCACCGGTGTGGATGTCTTTGAAAACTACCTGCGCCTCGAGGATTGGGGTGATGCAGAAGGAAGGATCGAGCATGGACCAGGGCAGGGCCTGTCTGCTTCTGAAAGAGATACGCAGAGGGTACTCGAGTGGAGGGTAAACAACAACAGCACTTGGAGGGGCCCCTTGAACCTCGACGGAAACGGCTGGGGCAACAAGGAGATGGCCGAAATTTTCTATGATGGCGCTAACAACAAGGTCTACCAAGATGGCAGGTGGGGCACCGTTAACTTGGCGGGTGCCAAGTGGTACATAGGGAATTTGGTATTCTGGGGCTCCGGAAGGAGTCGCGTGAAGTATAACCTCTACTATGGGGCAGACAACGCGCAATACCGACAACTGAGGGACGGCACCCTCGACAACTTCGCAGGGGATTGGGCCAATAACGGAGGATGGTACTTCGACAAATACAAGTTTAGAGTATGGGACGGTGGTGGCAATTCTAGCTACTACTTGGACTGGGTCTTCGTGAGGAAGACTACACTTACCTACGGTAATGATCAAGAGCCGGTTGCCACCTTAGGTTTGGCTGAAGGTAATTATAGTGTCGATGTATCGATCTCGCCAAGCGCGCAGGAAGGTTTGGTCAGCGAAAATCTCGTCTACAATGTCGTGGTGAAGAACACGGGCTGGCTTCCAGACAACTACTTTGTGACGATGAGTGAAGCTCTAGGATGGTCGCACGGAGGACTAAAAGATAAAATATTAACTGGAGATCTAATTATCTCCGAGTACATAGAGGGGAGTTCCTACAACAAGGCGCTCGAAATCTACAATGGAACTTCGAGTCCCGTTGATCTGTCCGGCTACAAACTAGAGCTGTATAGCAATGGAGCCACCACAGCTTCCCAGACCAAAGTTCTTTCCGGAACCCTAAACTCTGGCGACGTCTGGGTTGGTGTCAATCCGCAGGCAAATGCAGCTATAAAGGCTGTTGCAGATTGGATCGATAATACAAATGGCGTGATCAATTGGAATGGGGACGACGGCATTCGTCTGGCCCGTGTCTCAGACAATTCAACGATTGACTGTATCGGACAATTGGGAGTTAGACCATCGCCTGAGTGGCCAGGCCTGGGCGGCGGACAGGACTCAACCGAGGTACGAAAGGAAAACGTCACATGGGGAGATACCAACTTCAACGATAACTTCAATTTCGAAAATTGTCACGAATGGGACAACTACGGTATAGATAACACCAGCTTCCTCGGCTGGCATGGTGGTACCTTGATTGGACCGCTCAACCCAGGGGAGAACTGGACAGGTCAGATATGGGTCGTGGTTTCAGGGACGCCATGCACTACAGACACCCTCACGGTCAACGCGATCTCGATTAATGGCTCCGGTATTTCGGACAACGACACCTGCACTGCGCACTCTAAGGTCGTGTGCGGGGTCGACGTCGAAGTTGAGCCGCCGATGCAAGAGGGCTGGCCGAGCCAGGTGCTCCAGTTCACCATCAACGTTCACAACTCGGGCAACGTCGTGGACAACATCAACCTCAGCGTAATACCCAACGAATGGTTCCCAGACGAATGGATAGACCCGCCAGTGCTCGAAAACGTCATGCCGAGCGAGTGGAGACAGGCAACGCTTTACGTACACATACCCGATGGCTACCCACCGTCCTACCTCAAGGAGATCGTCGTCGTGGCCGAGTCCCAGGTCTGCGGAGCAACCGACAACGATTCAGTCATTGTTCACGTCGTAGAAGCTCCCCAATGCGGGGTCGACGTAACGATCGTGGAAGACCTACTGGAGGGCTACCCAAGCCAAGTGCTAGCCTACACAATCGACGTACACAACTCAGGCAACGTCGTCGACAACATCAGCCTCAACTACATACCCGACGGATGGCCGGACATCACCATAATACCGCCAGTGCTCATCGACGTCATGCCGAGCGAGCACAGGCAAGCGACGATGTTCATACACGTGCCAGATGGTGCGCAGCCGTCCACCTACAAGGAGATCATCGTAGTGGCAGAATCACAAATATGCCATGCCACGGACAACGACAACGCTCTCGCACACGTGATCGAACAGCCGGTATGTGGAGTCGACGTCACAATCGATAACAGGCTACTTGAGGGATGGCCAAGCCAAGTGCTGGCCTACACCATAAGCGTGCACAACTCCGGAAACGTCGTGGACAACATCTTCCTCAGCGTCATACCGGACGGATGGCCAGACATCTCCATAGTGCCGCCAGTGCTCATCGACGTCATGCCCTGCGAGACGAGGCAGGCAACGGTGTTCGTACACGTGCCGGACCAAGCATTGCCGAGCACGTACAAGGAAATCATCGTCGTAGCTGAGTCGCAGTTCTGCGGTGCAACGGACAACGACAACGCACTAGCGCACGTGATCGAACAGCCGCTGTGCGGTGTCGACGTAACAATCGTGGAAGACCTACTGGAGGGCTACCCAAGCCAGTGGCTAGCATATACCATCGATGTGCACAACTCTGGAAACGTCGTGGACAACATCTTCCTCAGCTACATACCCGACGGATGGCCGGACATCACCATAGTGCCGCCAGTGCTCATCGACGTCATGCCGAGCGAGCACAGACAGGCAATGATGTTCGTACACGTACCGGACGGTGCGCAGCCATGCACATACAAGGAGATCATCGTAGTAGCTGAATCACAGTTCTGCGGAGCAACCGACAACGACAACGCCTTCGCGCACGTTGTGGCAACTCCACCGCCATATTCTGGAACGGCGACATTCAAGCTGGAGAACCTGTACAAGGTCAACCTGTACAAGGACAACCTATGGCTCAACCAGGGCTCGAAGCTCGTGGTGAAGTTCTACAAGTACGACAACGTCACCTTCCAGACGGAGAGCGTCATCCATGAGAACTGGGTCATACCCTGGCATGTAGTCCCTGAGAACGAGAACGTCCCGCAGCCACGGGCAGCGGAAAGGTATTCCTGGGGAACTGTGCAGATAGCCAGGCTCGTCCTGACCACAGATAATACCGAGAACGTGATCTCAACCATAGCGAGCTTCACCGTGCACCAGAGCAACCTTAGGTCTAGGTATATGGCTATCCTAGCAGACTGGGGAAATCACCCGGAGCAGCAGAGCGCATTCAGGGCAGAGGTTATGGATATCCTGAGCCAGTGGTCGAGCGCACCACCATAAGCCGAAATGGAACATACAATCGACAGCAAGGTCGACGGGGGCTGCAAGCGCCCCCTATTGTTTTATTTTTTTCCCGAATTGGTTCGTGACATCATCAAGCGCACATTTTCCTCGGCATCCACTCGCGGCGCGAAGGGCTTTAGTTGTCCAAAATGGTCCAAACTATTAGCGCCTGTACCACGGCTTGAACCGCTTGAAGGCGGGCGGCGCGCAAAGGGCTTTATGCTACCCGCAAGTTTCGTGGTCCGATTTCAAGCGATTAAGCGTGGGATTTATATGCTGTAATTATCATAAATAATCTATAGGAGGCAAAATGTGAGGATTGGAAGTTTTAAAGGCGCTTTGCTGTCAACCTTGGCGATGGCTTCAATCGTGGCGCTGGTAATACCGCTCTTGTCACCCGCTCCGGTGCACGCTGCCTTGACTTCCCATGCGCCAATTTCCATCAATGGCAATTCCGGATTCACAAGTCCAGATCCTGTGAACGGCGGCGGTTCTGGCACGGCAAGCGATCCATACATCATAGAGAACTGGGACATCATCACATCGAGCGCTACTGGGATCTCGATAAGTAACACGACCGCGTATTTCGTCATCAGGAGGTGCTACGTGCATGACGGTGGGTACTATGGGATTTACCTCTACAATGTTACAAATGGCGTATTGGACAACGTCCTCGCGAAGAACAACTCCTTCGGTTTCGTCATCATGGACTCGGACAACAATATTATCAAGAACTGCATCCTCGAGAACAACGGTAGTTGCGGCATCTACAGTTCCAATTCGAACAACAATATCTATTACAATGACACCTGTGGGAACAACTGGAGCGGCATCTACATAACTTATTACTCGTCAAACAACCTCGTCGAGAACTGCACCACCGAGTACAACGATTTTTACGGCGTCAAACTTGAGGGCCACTCAGACAACAACCTCGTCGAGAACTGCGATATGTCGAACAACGATAACTACGGCATCCAGCTCCTTAGCTCGGATAACAACTGCATCTCCAACAACTTCCTAGAAAACAATTACTGGTCAGGGATTTGCCTCTTGAACGACTCGAACAACAACACGATTTCCAATAATACATGCTCGAACAACGTGGATGCGGGTAATGGCATCGACCTCTATGAAAACTCGGACAACAACACTATTTCTGGTAACACATGCTCGAACAATTACTACTTCGGCATCCGCCTCAGAGACTCCTCGAACAACACGATCTCCAACAACATCACAGAGAATACCAGGAACATACATGGCATCTTCCTAGAAAGCTCGGATAACAATCTCATCGAAAATAACACCGTGAGAAACAACCAGCAATGCGGCATCCAAATCTACTTATCCTCGAATAACACGATCTCCAACAACATCGTGGAGGATACTAGGACCTATGAGGGCATCCTCATCCAGAACTCGGGCAATAACCTCGTATTCAATAATCTCGTAAGGAACAACCCGCAGGGCATCGGCCTTTACATCTCGTCCAACAATCATATCTACCACAACAACTTCGTGAACAACACGGCCCAAGCGTATGACGGCGGCTCCAATTTCTGGGACGACAGCTACCCCTCGGGAGGCAACTATTGGAGCGATTATACAGGCACGGACTACTACAGTGGTGAAAATCAAAACATACCGGGGGGCGACGGGATAGGCGACGCTCCATACAACATTTCCGGTGGCAGCAATCGGGACCACTACCCGCTCATGAATCATTGGCCCATAGCGGAGGGAACGGCGACGTTCAAGCTGGAAAATCTGTACAAGGTCAGCCTGGAGAAGGACCTTCAGCTCTACACCGGCTCGCTGCTCCTAGTGTGGTTCTACAAGTACGACAACACCTTCCAGGCGGTTAGCTTAATCGAGAGCATTACGCCGCCACAAAGCGTTGAAGAAAATGAGAACGTCCCGCACCCACGGGCAGAGGAAAGGTTTTCCTGGGGGAGTGTGCAGATAGCCACGCTTACCTTGGCAGACAACACGGGGAACGTGATTTCAACAATAGCGAGCTTCACTGTGCACCCGAGCGACCTAAGAAATAGATACATGGCTATCCTAGCAGACTGGGGAAATCACCCGGAGCAGCAGAGCGCATTCAGGGCAGAGGTTATGGATATCCTGAGCCAGTGGTCGAGCGCACCACCATAAGCCGAAATGGAACATACAATCGACAGCAAGGAAGAATGAGTTCCGAAGGGACGCCGCGAGCGTCCCAATTTTTTTATTTATTGTCCTAGTTGGTTCCTGACCAATGAGTGAAAACAAGCGCATTCAGGGCAGAGGTCATTAATATCCTGAGCCAGTGGTCGAGCGCACCACCATAAGCCGAAATGGAACATAACGGTGAACGCCAAGAAAAACGAGTTTCGAAGGGGGGCGCATCCAAAAGTTTATTGTGATACAAAAGTTTATTATAATAAAATTAGCACTATTTAATAATGGAGCCATGTTATTATACTACAAAAAGGAAAATTTAATTATAGAAAACCCGAGGAGGCCGCAACCAAATAACCGATAGTTAAGCGATATTTAGAATTTAGATAATAAGTAATTTTTGAGGTATGGGATTAGCTTTGGTTTGTAGTCCCTTTAAAATGGCTCGTAATGCTAGTGGGCGATTCGTGCACGGGAACGTGAAAAAGGTGCTGATACTGTTTTTAACCGCCGTAATTCTGGCAGCGACGTTAGTGACTCTATCTCTTACGCTAGCTAGAGCAGGGGGCGTAAACAGCCCCCCAGAGGTCTTGGCATCCTACACGCCGAGCTCCATCGATGTAAATGTCTATTACAATATCAAGGTGAAGGTCCGGGATAACGATAATCTATTGGACGTAAACGAGGTCTGGGTGAAGCTATACGAAAATTCGCTCTCCCAAGGCGCGCCGGACAATATCCAGAATCACTACACATTCAAGTGGGTTAGGGGAGCGGGATTCAGCGAGGTTGGCCCAGGGGCTTCAAACGAGGACCTGAACGTCGGAGCGTGCTCACCCGGGTTAGATTCGGCCACGACGGATAACTGGACCTTTAGAATCAAACTTGACGTAGCTGCGGACTCAGCTTCCTGGAACCTTTGGGCGAATGTAGTCGACAACGCGGGCCAGCAGGATAACGAGGTGTTTGCTAACAAGTTCACGGTCAATCCCCATGCGCCGATACCTAGTCTAATTAATGATTCTGGACTCCCATTTTTTGAGAACGAGGTAGTGAAGGACAATGTACCGGCGGCTCAACCAGATGGTGTGGGGTTTGATAGTTACGCTGTTTATAATCCAGCTGTGGCATATCGCGATAATAAATTTTACATGTTTTACAGGGCTCAGGCGTCGGCGGGTGGGATTTCCTTCATAGGAATGGCGACCAGCGACAATGGAGATAACTTCCAAAATAGGGTTAATCCTGTCATAGAAAACACTTTACCATTTGAGAGTCATGGCTGCGAGGACCCAAGGGTCGTAAAGATAGATAACACTTATTGGATGACATATACTGGCTATGACGGAATCACTGCTATGCTAGCCCTGGCGATCTCCGAGAACCTAGAAAATTGGCAAAAGCTTGGTGTGGCGTTCCCGGCTGGAGGTTGGAGCAAGTCTGGCGTGATTATCCTCGAGAAGATCAACGGGAAATATTACATGTACTTTGAAGGAGCTCCCGGGGGCGGGGACCTTTACTATGCGACTTCGGATAATCTCTATACTTGGACCGTGGGTGGTATCGCGATGGAGAGAAGGAAAAATCATTTCGACGCTCTTACCATCGAGCCGGGGCCGCAGCCGATAATACTGGATCATGGAATACTGGTCATCTACAATTCTTTGGACAAGCAACTGGGCGATGGGGGGAAGCTCACCACCGGTTGGGTCATATTCTCAAGAGATGATCCCACGAAAATCATCGCTAGGTGTGAGGAACCATTCTTAGTACCCCAGTTGAGCTGGGAAACCAGCGGACAGACTCCGAACGTCGTTTTTGCCGAGGGGCTTGTGGAAGTTAACAATACTTGGTATTTGTACTATGGTGCGGCGGACACAGTCGTTGGGCTCGCGACAGCGCCTGTTAGAGATAGAAGCGTGCTGTGGTCTGTGGACATGCAGGCTGAGTGGAAGAATGGAACTCTAGATAACAACATTAGCGTGGACAATGTTCCTGGCGGTATCAGGCTAGTGACCTCGGATGCTCAGGGCTGGTGGAGGTTCGATGAAAACACTGAAAATACTGCCCATGATTCTAGCAGTTTTGGTGATAACGGGACGATTTCCGGCGCCTCATGGACAACTGGAGAATCCGGCAGCGCCTTGGAATTTCTTAAGAGCGATAATAAAGATCTCGTTGACTTTGGGGACAAATCAAGCCTGGAGGGGTTCTCAGATGGCCTGACGATAAACGCCTGGATATACCCCTACTCGAAGCCTCAGAACGGAGAGATTGTGAAGAAGGATGCAGTATACCTTCTCAGGTTTAACGAGAGCGGTAATGGTAAGGTGGCGTTCATGGTCTGGGACAGTAATGGGGTAAAACACGTACTCGAAGGGCTAAACGAAGACGGAAATTTCCCCGACAACACTTGGACGATGATAACCGCCACATGGGACGGTTACAAGATGCGCATCTATAAAAACGACGCCACCTTGGTTGGCGAGACGGACGCGCGTTTCGACCACGTCGGCACCAGTTCTAACAGCTTCCGCATAGGAAATGACTATCCTGATCACACAGAGCCCTTCGATGGGAAAATAGACGAGGTTATGGTCTTCAGCAGGCCCCTCACGGAAGACGATATTAGGTATCTGTACAACCACCCGGGCCTTCCTGGCGGCGTTCAGTCGGGTGAGTGGACATCCGAATGGAGGAATTTCGGCGTCCCAGTTCTCCCTGAGAACTTGAATGTCATCGCGACGAAAGGAACAGGCGAGAACGCTTTGGTGAAAATCGAGATCTCCAGGGATGAGAGTTCTGTAGAGGACAATACCGGATGGCTGCTTCTCAATAACGGCAGTAATGTTATTGGCCTATCATCCTTGCCAGATGGCCAATACGCTAGGGTAAAGTTCAGGCTTGAAACCGAAAACATGAAGCATTCACCAAGCATTCAGAGCTTCATTCTAGACGGTAGGGAACTACACGTGATGGTCTCAACGGACTCGGCATCGTTTGCGGGAGACAATAGCGTGACGTTGAAAGGTAGGGTGGTAAAACTCGAGAACGAAGAGACCCAAGTATGGTTCGAGTGGAGGCAGAAGGGATCTACCCTGTGGAATAGGACCGACAACCAGATGATCAGCTTGAGAACCTCCTTCTCAGACAACATCTCTGGACTAACGGAGAACGTAGAATATCAATTTAGAACTGGTGTAAAGGATTTGAACAGCGGTGAAAACGCAACAGGTCAAACATTGGATTTCACCATGGATAGCATGCCCCCGCACGCTTTCGGACTTGTATTCCCGTCGGATAATGCCGTCATACCCGACTTAACGCCAACCTTGGCATGGGAGAATAGTTCAGACAATGAATCAGGCCTCTCTCACTACGAGGTATGGATAAACGGTAACAACTTCGATAACGTGCCTGTTGAGAACACCCAATTCACGGCTTCACTTTCCCTGGGATCTTACACATGGTACGTGGTGGCTGTTGACAGTCTTGGCAACAGGCGGATTTCTGAGAACGTTTTCACATTCACTATAGCGACTCCCCCGCATTCCTTCGAGCTCATTTCTCCTAATGGTTCCTACACGCTGGAGAACAGTGTGGTTTTGAGCTGGGAGAACAGTAGCAGCCAGGTTACTTCTCTCGACAAGTACGAGGTTTGGATTAATGGTGCGAAAGAAAACGAGGTACCTGCGGGCCTTACGTATTACGTGACCCCTGAGCTCCCGCAGGGATCTTACCAATGGTACGTAATCGCCGTCGACCAAGTCGGAAACTACCGTCAATCAGACAACGTTTTCACCTTCAATATAGGCACTCCTCCTCCCTATCCCATGAGGGACTACTTCAATGGATTCGAGAACAATAACCTCAATGGTTACGTATCATACGGCATGGGGATAACAGATAATGCGCTTTACGGCACGCACTCGCTTGAGTGGACTGGTCCCGGAGAAGGTTATGCGTACGTTTCAAATGTGCAACTACTGAACTTCGAGGGAAGAGTTTCCGTAATTTTCAAGCTCGATGATTTAAATTCCAAGCCCGGAGTTGGGTTCGCTTCTGATGATGGAACCATGGTCTATGCTGTGGTAGACGTTAAAGAAAGCTGGCTTCGAGTTGAAAGAAAGGGATATGATAGCACGTACGGAACTGTACCAATAGACTTCCAGAAGATAAAAAGTCCATTCATCCATTTAAATTGGGGAACTGAGACGCATGAGGGCAACTTCTACGTCTTGGACCTTCAACGTTTTGGAATCAGTGGAATAAATGTAAACACCAGCTATCGGCTTACGCTTTACTTCTCCACGAGATCGATGTGTGCGATGACGTCCCTTGAGGATTTGAATGGATCTGTGCTGGCGCAGGTAAGGACATCCGTTGACATCACCCCAGAACATCCTCTTCTCCTTTCGGATGGACCCGCAAGATTTGATAATTTCAGCTTCAATGTCATAGATAATTGGGTGTACAATTGGGAGCCAAGTCTTCAGCCAGTTGTTAGTCCCACACCAGGCACTTGGGACGCAAAGGGAGCATTCAATCCCACCGTCGGTATTTGGGATAACGAGTTCCGCATGTTTTATCGAGGTAACGCGGTACCGGCACCGCCAGATGGCCCAGCTGCCAGCAGCATTGGGTATGCGACGAGTCCCGATGGGTACAACTGGACTAAGTACACGACCCCAGTGCTGCAAAAGGGAGTGGACGGTGACACGAGCCTTGAGGACCCGTTCTTATTAATCAATCCGTTTGGGGATAATGTTCATTACTTGGCGTACACAGATTATAATGGTTCTGCAACACCTAGCAAGCTGAGGTCCTTTACGTTTAACTTGGATGGTTCTATCAGCTGGGGGGCACCGATACTAATCAATTCGGAAAATAAGACGACTGCAATAGTGGATACTGCAGCGAGCCCGTGGGGCAAGAAAGTTTCATATAATGGAGAGAACTATCGGTTTTTCACCTACATGGAGCCGCCAAATTCTATGGGGTTCTCCAATGATCTTGTACACTGGGTTTGGCGAAATGGCACGGTTATAACTAGATCAGATAACACTTGGTCAAATGGCGACGGAACTGCGGAGTATCCATCGGGTGCCATGATCATGCCGGATGGGAATATCCTCTTAGCGACTTGTATGACTACGGATTATGGGTATGTCGGAGGAACGCATGCCACCGTCGGCACAGCTATATTTAGCGGCAGTCAGCCCTGGGTGCTTCTCAAGCGAGCAAAGCTTCCATGGGCTCCGGACTACTACGGTGATGTTGTCACTGGATCCGCCGACCTAACTAAGGACAACAGGAGCTGGTATGACGGCCCGAACTTCCCAGGAAAGAGTTTTGTGTTTACTTCGGACAACTGGGTTTACTTCTATTACGGAGGAAATGATCAATTCTCGGGGATAGCGCGAACTCGCCTCGCGCCTGAGTTCGAATACAGGAACCTAATGCTCAGCAAGAGTATGGTCGATCCTAAGGAACCTTTCGTGGCCTCCATGGTGGTCAGGAACGTCGGAAATTTGGATGGACAGGAGAACGTCAGGCTTTACATCAATGGTGAGCTTGAGAATTCTAAAATCGTGACTTTGGGGAGAAATAACGAGACCACGGTTGAATTCACGGTCAAGATTAACGAAGGTGGGGTTTATGCGGTTCAAGCCGGTGATATGTCTTCAACCGTTTGGGTCGTAACGCCAGCCGTTGCCGCGACAACGCCCGAAAATAACTCAAATGCACTGGTGAACGAAAACGTGGTGGTGTTGTTTAACAAGAGCATGGATGCGTCATTCACCCCAACCCTCACCCAGACCACAGGCACTTTGGTTGTGTACTCATTTGCTGGATGGAACGCCGACAATACCTCAGTCACCTGGGTCCACAATGATTGGACAGCTGGTGATAACATCACACTGAAGGTTTCGGGGTACAAGGACCTAAGCGGAAACGTCGGCGATAACTATAGTTGGTCGTTCACGACTTTCGCTGGTGCGGTAGCTACTGGACCCACAGGTTACTCGAACAGCCGCAATGTCCTAATCACATACAACTATTCAGGCTCTCCTGTTAGTGTGAAAATCTACTACACAACGAACAATGGGACGACTTGGAATTTGGCTGGCACTGATAATACTGTTGACAGTGTATTCGGATGGACCGCGCCGCAGGACAATGTCTACTGGTGGGCTGCGGTGGTCGCCGGGGTTGAGAATGACCCACCCACAGGAGTGCCTGAAGCTGGACCATTTGTGATCGATACTGTGTCACCATTATCGCCCGAGAACATTGCTGCGGCCCCGAGCGGGTGGACCTCAACGAACTCGTTCACCGTTAGCTGGAATAACCCCGCCGACCTTTCGGGCATAGCCGGGGCATACTACAAGCTCAATTCTATGCCAATTGCGGATAACGACGGCACCCTCGTTACAGGTGACAACATTGTCTCGATATCTGGTATCAAGGCGACGCTGCAAGGCTCAAACACAATTTACGTATGGCTTAAGGATAAGGCAGGAAATGATAATCACGCGAACCGTAGTTCGTGCGCGCTTCACCTCGACAATGTTGCGCCATCCATATTCAATCTTATTTCTCCCGAAAACAACAAGAGAATCCAAGACAACACGCCAACCTTGGCATGGGAGAACAGTTTAGATAACGTATCTGGCCTCGTGCACTATGAGGTCTGGCTGGATGGTCTCAACATTGATAACGCGGTCGAAAACCAGTACACGACCTCCGAACTCTCGCGGTCACTTCACACTTGGTACGTGGCAGCCGTAGACAACGCCGGAAACAAGCGGATGTCAGCGAACCTTTTCACCTTCATAGTGACCGTTGAAGATAATACTCCTCCGACTGCCTTCAATCTCCTCTCTCCTGAAAATAATGCAACGATCGATACTGCTACACCCACCCTGACCTGGCAGGCGAGTTCTGACAACGGTTCCGGCCTGTGGCGCTACGAGGTCTGGCTGGACGGTTCAAACATAGACAACGTGTCTCTAGACAGGACGAGCTACTTGACCCAATTGCTTTCCGAAGGTTCACATCAGTGGTACGTGGTCGCTGTCGACAATGCAGTAAATAAAACTCGGTCCAATAGCATTTTCAACTTCACCATAAGAACTATCCGTTTGATTAACTACGTCGACCCGTTCATCGGGACTCTGTATGGACGTCTTAGTCCTGGTCCGACAGTTCCATTTGCGATGACTAGCTGGGATCCTGTAAGGAAAGAGGAGGCATCAGCCCTTGACTTTCCTTATTCATATGACATGACGGCAATTGCTGGCTTCAGGGGCTCTCACTACCCCAGCGGTTCGTCTGCGTCTGATTATGGTTGTATAACTATCATGCCGGAGAGCGGGAATCTTGTACTTGGACCGGATCGTGCGTCCAGCTTCAGCCACGATAGCGAGGAGGCGTCTCCAGGATACTATGCGGTCACTCTTGACAATTATGGGATCAGAGCCGAATTGACTTCCACTATGCGCGCCGGAATTTTCAAATTCACTTATTCCCAGGCGGGTGTTGGTCGTATTCTTGTGGATACTCAGCTAGGGACCGGCTATGAAAAAGTCATTCCAGAAAATAATGAGATCGTCGGTTACTCTGCTGCCGCCAATTATAAAGGTCCAACTGGTGTTTTCAATGGTTATTTCGTTATTAAAATCTACAACAAGTCATTCTCCTCATACGGAACTTGGAATCAGGCAATTAATGGTCATCAAGGGCAGGGCGAAGAAAATGCTTATAACTCGGGCGCTTGGGTCACGTTCTCCGTATCAGCCGGCGAAACCGTCATGGTTAAAGCGGCAATGTCCTTCATAAGCATTGACCAGGCCCGCGCGAACTTGGACAGCGAGATATCTGATTGGAACTTCGATCGGGTGCGCAGCGCCGCCGAAAATACCTGGGAGAATGCATTAGGCACGATAGATGTAGTTGGAGGCAGCCTGGATCAGAAGAAAATATTTTACACCGCACTCTATCACACGCTGCTTGCTCCAAGGGTCTCATCTGAAGGCGGCCAGTACTACAGCGTCTTCGATGCGCGCGTGCATCAGGTTCAAAATGGCGAATTCTATAATGGCTTTTCTATGTGGGACACATTCCGGGCTGAGCAAGCACTCCTGATTATAACACAACCATCTAGTGTTGTAGCAGGCATGGCTCAGTCCATCGTGGACATGTATAAACAGGGCGGTTGGATGCCGAAATGGCCTGACCCAGGCTACTCCTCGCTAATGATAGGGACTCACGGAGATTCAATAATCGCAGAAACCTACCTAAAGGGAATCACCGGCTTCGATATCGAGAACGCCTACGCGGGAATGGTTAACAACGCCACGCAAACTCCTCCGGCTTTCTACGAAGCACGCACGGGCATAAATGACTACATGAGTTTACACTACGCCCCAGCTGATAAGGGTTACACGGAATCTACTTCCTTAACTTTGGAGTACGCTTACGACGATTGGTGCATCGCACAGTTGGCTAAGGCGCTTGGCAAGGATAACGAGTATAATTACTACATGAGTAGGGCCACATACTACAGGAATGTTTTCGACAACTCGGTTGGATTCGTTCGGGGCAGAAAGTCAAACGGCAGTTGGGCCGAAACAACATTCGACCCGACAGGATTTTACAGCTGGATGACTCAGCCAAACGAGGGCGACCCGTGGCAATACACTTGGTTCGTGCCACAAGACGTCTGGGGCCTCAGGCAGTTGATAGACGGTTCGAAGAATAATTCAAATTATCCAGGGGAATTCATCACGAAGCTGGAAACGGTACTACAACAGAGTGAGGAACCTGGTCTGGTTGCAGAGAATCAATACGCGGAGCACGGCAGGGTCCGATATTATTGGCATGGAAACGAACCAGGTGAGCATATCCCATACCTGTTCGACTACGCAGGTGAATCATGGAGAACCCAATACTGGGTTGATAATGTAATGAAAACCAGGTACAGGACGTATCCATACGGGCTCCCTGGAAACGATGACTGCGGGCAAATGTCAGCATGGTACGTGTTCAGCGCCATGGGATTCTACCCTGTGGAACCGCCTAGCCTCACCTACGAGATAGGGCGGCCAATATTTGACAAGGTGACGGTCCACCTCCCCAACGGGAAAGATTTCGTTATTGAGGCCCAGAACGTGTCTGATTCAAACAAGTACATCCAGTCTGCCACCCTAAACGGAAGGCCTCTCAACAAGCCATGGTTTGAAGATTCCCAACTTGAGAGCGGGGGGAAGATGATATTTGTGATGGGTCCAAGTCCTAACCAGAACTGGGGAAGCCATCCCAGCGATGCGCCACCCTCCATGAGTGGCCCTAAGTTTGTGGTAGATAACCTGAGTATATCCCCGTCTAAAGTGACCCAGAGTGAGAACGAAAACGTGACAATCTCGGTTAAAGTGACGAATGTTGGAACCGCTACAGGACCAAAGCTGGTCAGGCTCGAGGTTGATGGCTCGGTCGTGGACGACACCGAAGTTACTTTGAGCCCAGGCAATTCTCAGACCGTTTCGTTCAACATATCAGAGAACGAATTGGGCGTGCATTTCGTGTACATCGATAATTTGCATGGGACCTTTGTGGTAGAGGCTGGGTATTTCGTGGTGGAGAATCTGAGAATTTACCCACAGAGGGTTTACATAGGCGAGAACGTGGCAATCTCGGTGGACGTGGCTAACATAGGAGAAAATACTGCAACGAAGTTCTTAGTGCTGAAGATCGACAATAAGGCCGAGGCTATCGAGAACGTTACTTTGGATAGCGGTGAAGATAGTATGGTCTCATTCGTGGTGTCAAGAGACGTGGCCGGTGTATACGAAGTGGAAATAGAAAATTTGATAGGGAGCTTCGTTGTCGAGAACCAGAGCGGCTCACCCAATTTCATTCTGTCTAACCTAAGGATAGACCGGAGGAGGGTAGACATCGGCGAGAACGTTACCATCTCGATTGACATTGTAAACAAAGGAGATGCATCTGGGAGCTATGAGATTATTTTGAAGTTGGATGGTTCGGTAAAGGACTCGGATAATGTTGCCCTTGATCCAGCCAGTTCGGATAGGGTTAGCTTCGTCGTCAGCATGGACAACTTTGGCCCCCACCGTGTCGAGGTGAATCGGCTGAGGGACTACATTTGGGTGATTAACTCAAGCGAAGCTGAAATAACTAAACTCGTTGAGGTCGGCGCCATCAACGCGGGGGGAAGTAAGGAAATCGATATTGATGGAATTTCGATCACCAAATTTGTGATCACCGCAATAAACTCGATTGATAATGAGCAGATAGAAATACTGCAGTTCGCGGAGAAGCCGAGCGGGGTACCGCTTGCACCAGGAGTCGTGTATAAGTACCTAAGCATCACCCCTAGAGCCTCGAGAGAAGAGGATATCGAGAACATTGTCATAGGCTTCAAGGTTGAGTTCTCATGGATGTTTGGGAAAGGCGTTTCCGTCGGTGACATAACGCTGAGGAGGTATAATCCAGAGAATCAGGAGTGGGAAGAACTGCCGACCAAGATGGTAAAAGATGACGGGACGTACGCGTACTTTGAGGCGATCTCGACAAAGTTCTCGATTTACGCCATATCGACCAAGTCAGGGGCGAAGTCTGGGACGGGATTCCCATTGCCTGCTGTTATAACTGGAGTTGTGGTAATAGCTGCTGCTATCGCAGGAGGGTACTTCTTGCTGATGAGAAAAGGTGCCATAGCATCGAAGCGACGAGAAAAAGAAGCAAGCATAATCAAATCTTTCCCAAGAGAGTTAAGAACAAGCAAAAAATGGTGACCGAACTATATGGACATTTTAAACCCGGTATACATCTTTTTATGCATGTGTTTGATAAAAGGTCTGAAAATATGATAGCCAACTGGATGTAGTCAAATGAAAATGTCGTACGTCGTAGTTGGAGTAGTTGTCATAATTGTAGTGGTAGCTGTTGCTGCGCTTTCACTTAGATCATCGGGAACGTCTCCGCCCCCTACAGGGAACATTGAAAACATTGTAACGAACCATCAGGCAGGTGGCAGTCTAACGGTCAACCATTGGTGGACTATTGATGTAGAAGAGCAGGGGTTCAATGTCGCAAAGAACGGTATGGAAAATCAGTATCCCAATGTAGCATTTTCGGCAGTGCCTGTACCTGGTGGCTCCGGCGGGGCCATGCCTTCATTTATGCTGCCCTCGCTCCAAGCGGGTAATGCACCTGAGTCGTTCCAATCGCACCCTGGGTATGAAGTAACCACTTATACAGGTTACCTTAGAAGTCTGGACGATCTTTGGACGTATGACAATCTCGCGCAGAGGACTCCCGAAATGATAAGAAAATTATGTAAGACGGGGGACAACTATTTTATAGCCCCAATCGGTGTTCATCGGACTAACGTGGTCTGGTACAATAAACAGGTGTTCCAGAGTGCGGGCGTAACTCCACCATCGGGTCCCATAACATTTGACCAGTTTTGGGCTCTTTGTGACGAGCTAAAAAGTAAAATCCCTTCTGGGACGAACGTTCTGGATCTAGGTGACGGTTTGGGCACCCCCTGGGCGGCGACTCAAGTGTTTGAGACAATAATGGCTGGGCTTGACCTCAAGACTTATCAAGATTTCATAAATGGGGTGGTCACAGAGAACCAGTTAATACCTGTACTAGATAATTTTAAGAAATTTTTGAGTTATGTGCCCAGCGATCACTTGGCCAGGAATTGGGCTGAGGCCTGTGGCCAGCTTTTCATAGGTAAAACTGCGATGTTCATCCATGGTGATTGGGTGAAGGGATACTTCAAGAATAGAGGATGGGCATATGGCGTTCAATATGGAAGCTTCCCCGCACCTGGAACCTCGGGAGTGTTTGGCTTGGTTGTGGATGGGTTCGTCGTACCAAAGCAAGCAGGGAACGTTGGAAATGGATTGAGGTGGGTTCATTCTTATACAACCGTTGACACTCAAAGCGCGTTTAACCCAGTGAAGGGGTCGGTTTCCCCATACAATGACGTTCCGCTCAACATTTACGATGACGATTACTCAAGGGAATCAGAGCAAAGCTTGCAGAATGCATCCACAAAGTTCTACCCAAGCATAACCCACGGAAGCGCAGTACCGATTGCCGTTTTGACCGGGTTGCATCCGAAGATCAGCCAGTTTGTGCTTGACAAAGATGTGGAGGCGGCCGCACGAGATATAGTGGACATTGTGAAGGGTGGGACTTACACAAGACAGTGGAATATCACCTCTTAGGGCATTACATCTAAAGGGATGGGAATGCGTAAGTCTACTCTGCTTGTTTTTTTGCTTATATTTTCTCTCGCGATGGTTTTTATTTATGGTATGATAGGATGGAATGTTTTTGTTTCATTCACCGGGTGGAATGGCGGTACACCGAGTTATAATTTAGTTGGTTTGAGTAATTACACCAAATTGGTCCAAGATCCTCTATTTTGGGGATCGTTTTTGAGAACTCTACTACTCTTCTCAGTAATTCCTATTTCGTTGGGCATCGGACTTTTCCTTGCAATACTGCTGAACCAGAATGTTAAGGGAGCAAGAATTTTTATGATCATTTACCTGATGCCATTCGCCTTTTCCCTCGTAGTTACGGGTGTCGTTTGGGGTAGGATGTTCGCACCCAGCAATGGTGCCGTAAACACAATATTAAGGGCTATTGGACTAGGCGCGCTTACCTCTGGATGGTACACACAACCCGGCACAGTGATGTTGTCAGTTATAATAGCAACGGTGTGGCAATTCTCTGGTTACTGTATGTTAATTCTCCTTGCTGGACTTAGATCAGTTTCCAGGAAAAAGATTGATGCTGCGAGATCAAAGGGTGCATCCACACTCAGAATTTATCGGGATCTTGTGTTCCCTCGACTAGCGATACCCATCTTGACCGCCGTGGTCGTGCTAATGATATTCACTCTAAAGACATTCGACCTTATTTGGGTGATGACTTCGCATGGTGGACCCGGCACCTCTGCGTACACCCTTCCGGTCATGGTTGTGGTGAAGGCGAACTATGAACTTTCCATTGCGTACGGGGCGGCAGCGGGTAACGTTCTCGTGGCCTTGGTCCTTTTAATCATAATCCCGTACTTGTATTGGATTTATAGGAAGCGATAATTATGAGAATGCTAGACAGATTTGTTGCAAAGGTTACGGCGTTCGCAAAAACTTTCCAGAAAAAAATAGCTTCGATACGCCCTAAGCGGATTGCACTTTACTTGGTCCTGATTCTTTTTGCAATAGTTTTCCTACTTCCAATTTGGGTGGCTTTCATGACATCCTTAAAAAATGATGTGGAAGTGGACAGTTCGAACCCGCTCCTTCCACCGACAAGCCCGACGTCTAGCGCGTATTCAAAGGCCTTAGGGGTACTCGGTAGGCCAATGATTAACAGCCTGACGTTTACTATAGGGGCGGTGCTGCTTTCGGTGCTTCTAGGTTCGATTTTAGGGTACATTTTTTCAAAGTTCAAGTTCAGATATCGTAATTTGGTTTTTCTTATTATAGTCGCAGGGACTTTCCTTCCGTACACAACGATTGTGTACGCTTTAGTACGCTTGATTTCGGGGTTGCATCTATATGCCACCATCCCGGGTTTAATTCTCACCCACACCGCGTACGGGATACCAGTATGCGCCTTCATGTTTAGAAACTTTTATGCAGATATCCGCCAGAGCACCATCGATAAAGCCAGGAAAAGGGGAGACGGAGATTGGAGAATATACCGTAGAATAATTCTGCCCGCGTCTGGAACCGCTATAATAACTGTGGTGATGTTCCAGTTTACTTCCATCTGGAACGACTTTCTATTCGGGCTTTTCTTGGGAAGTGGACCAAGTCAGGCTGAACCGGTAACCGTCGCGCTGGCAGGTTTAGCTGGAAGTCATAACAATCTTCTGATGGCAGGGGCAATGCTCGTTTTCTTACCAGTGTTTTTGCTCTACATCTTCTTGGGGAGATATTTCGTGCGATATTTGTCGGGACCATCTGAAGCACCTGAAAAGGAAATTGAACCGACCCCTGAACTTGAATAATTTTTGAGTCTTGATGGAGAATAAGTCAGCGGGATTTTTCAGCATTTTCGCGGCCGTATTTGTCCTCGTACCGAGTAACATCCTCTTCATCGAAAGTTCCAAAGGAGATCTCCAGAACCTTAACCCGCTTGTCCTTGGCATTTATCCGATGGGCGAAATTGCGCGGGACCCAGATTTCCTCCTCCTTCCTAGGGTGGATTTTCTTATCCCCTATTTCCATCTCCGCGCCGTCATCTAGCGGAATCCAGAGCTCTTCTCTCATACGATGAGACTGTTTGCTCATGCATTGCCCAGGTTCCACTGTTAATATTTTCACCGTCGAGGGTTCGTTCAGGGTATACTGTTTAAAATTTCCCCAGGGTTTTTTGACGACCAATGATTTTCTCATAATATCAATAAACAGCATTGTTAGAGTGTCTTATTAACTTGGTTGAGACTTATGTGGCAAGGCTTACAAAACTACGTCCGCCAAAAATTTTGATGGATGTGAGATCTCAAACCCGAAAAGTGTGGTTTTTGTCATAAGTTGCGCCGGGTTGGCGGTAACTGGAGCCTAGAAATACAAGCTTGGCAGCTCCGTAAATGGGGCTGAGGTCTATCATGGAAGCGGACGTAATATTTCTTAGGGTGGAAACTAATTGCAGCTCTTCTTTGAGTGGGTTTGAAAAAAGCATGAAGCTCTTCGATATCTGACCTCCCACGACCAAGCACTCCGCACGAAATTCTGAGAGGATTTGTTTCAACACTTGGCCGAGTCTGTGGCCAACCTCATCGAAAACCTGTACGCTGAATTTATCTTCGTACTTTATCCCTCTGATCGCGATATCCTCAACATCCAAACCTTCCCGGTATTTTCTTCCAGCAAGCTCTTTGTATCTTGAGATAATCCCGCGTCGAGAAATTTTATCCTCAACAATTCCGCCCTCGTACGGGAGATCGTACACGCTTCCGTTGGGTGGTACTCCAGTTCCCTCAAGTACTACCTGGTCGCCCACCATGAAGGCGGATCCAAGACCAGTTCCAAGCGTGATTCCAACTGTGCGCCTACAACCCTTCGCTGCTCCGAGCCATGCCTCCCCTCTCAAAAATGTCCAAGCATCATTTTCGAACCTGATGGTGAAGTTCCGCGGCAGCTCTAGGCGCCTGATTAATTCTTCTTTCAAATTTACCCTGTAAATTGCCCCGAACTTGTGCCTCATCAGACTGACACCCTTCTCATAATCAAAGGGTCTAGGTATTCCGATTCCAATTCCACAGGCCTTCGCCCCAACCTCTTCGGCGTTTGTAAGGTGAGGACCCAGGGACAAGGTAAAAGTTTCAAGTATTTGTTCGGGCGATCCCTGCGAATCTATGCACGTCTTCCTGAACGTCCCCTCTAAGATAGAACCATCCGGCTTTACGATCGCTGACTTGAGAAAAGTTCCTCCAACATCCAGTGCGATGGCGCACGTTTCTCCTGATGCTTTTTCACGACTTGGCACCTTATCACAAATATCAATAAACAACATATGCAATAAAAGTAACATGGACGGTAATCGTTCCTCCCCGACCTTAGGAGGGGTCTTCATTTAATGGGTTTACCACAATCAATAATTAAATCAAAAACAGAAAATAATCAGGGGCATGGGGGCTATGCGGCTTTATACCAAGCAGACGGGACTGATTACAACTATTTTTTTATATATCATAACCATCGGTATCTTCACGTCAATTGGACTCGCGGGCAGTAACTATTCAGGAAAGTCAATCGGGATCAATATAATTGGTTATATCAACCCTGAAATTTCGACCATCGTGGCTGACAATTTTGTTCTTGGAAAGCCAACATTGATATCACCTGTTGATGGCGCTCGCATGACTGACAGCGTCCCAACTTTTGAATGGGAAAATGTTCTGGGTGCTGATAACCAATGCCTGCTAGTCGATAACGATGCAGACTTCTCCTCGCCAATCGACAACATCATGCTAGGAGCAACTGACGAAAATTGGACGAAGCCGACCCCAGGTTACTTATCTGACAACTATTTCTGGAAAGTGGCCGCGATCAAAGGAGATACCCGTCAAGATTCCGACAATTGGACATTTACGTTGAGGGATCCGATAGATTACGTCAACACGCTCATCGGTGTTGGTTCTGCATCGGGAGCTAGTTATGATAACCAGGGTTTTTGTTATCCGGGCGTTGGCGTCCCATTCGGCACGACTCAGTGGACCCCTCAGGGCAGACCTGAAACAGGCAGCGATTTTGTGCCATATCTGGGTGAAAATTCGATTACCGGATTCAGGGGATCACACTTTCCCTCAGGTTCACAGATGAACGATTACGCAAGCGTTACCGTAGATCCACAAGCAGGGTCTCTAAAAACCACAGCGGATGCGCGCGCCATTCCCATGGTGATTACCAATAACTCCCCTGATTACTTTGCTTGCACGCTCAAGGACAACTTCGACGTCAGGGTTGAGGTAACTGCGACCATGCACTCGGGTTTCTTCAGACTCACTTACCTCGGCTCCGGTAATGCTCACATTCTGATCGATGCCCATGGTGGAGGCAGTACAGAACTTCACTCCAGCGAGAACGAGATCTGGGTTAAAAATGTGCAACATGGACATTCAGAAGGAACTCCAGAAAACGCTAAAATCGTTGGCTATTCTGTGGTTAGGTTTAACAGGTCCTTCTTGCCGTCATCTGGGGTGAATGGGTATCTTGCATACGCTGATTTTTCTGTGGGTAATGGAGAAAATATCTTAGTGAAAGTGGGGACATCGTTCATCGGCTACGCGCAGGCCAGAGCTAACTTGGACAACGAGATTCCTGATTGGGATCTCGAACGCGTTAGGTTTGATACGAGAGCAGAGTGGAACCGTGAACTTGGCAAGATCGAGGTCGAAGGGGAAAACGAGAATCAGCTAACAATTTTTTACACGGCCCTCTACCACAGCATGTTGGTGCCAAGGGCATTTTCTGAGAATGGCCGCTACTACAGCGTCTTCGATGGCGAGAATCACACCTCCCCAGGCTACCAGTTCTACGATGACTTCTCCATGTGGGATACATTCAGGGCCGAGAATCCACTCCTAACTATAATACAACCCGCTAGAGTCGCAGATATGGCGCAGTCACTCGTTGACATGTATGAACAGGGTGGTTGGATGCCAAAATGGCCGAATCCAGGTTACTCTTCAGTAATGATAGCGACTCACGGCGACTCGATAATAGCCGACGCTTATCTGAAGGGGATTGTAAATTTTGACGTGGATAATGCCTACGCTGCGTCGATGAAGAATGCTATGATGCCAGGCCCAAGTTTCTACGAGGCCCGCGCGGGAATAAACAACTACAAAGAATCAGGGTATGTCCCGGCAGATATAGGGTCTCCTCAGGGATCCAATATGTCGAACAACGAGGGGACATCCTGTACCTTGGAATACGCTTACGACGATTGGTGCATCGCACAGCTGGCGAAGGCCCTCGGGAGAGAGAACGAGTACGATCTACTAATTGAGAGAGCCATTAACTACAGAAATGTTTTTGACAGCTCTGTTGGATTTGTTCGGGGCAGGAACGAGGACGGCTCTTGGCACGGATCTTCGTTCGACCCGCTGGCAAGAACCAGTGATTTCACCGAGGGGAACTCGTGGCAGTACACATGGTACGTCCCACATGATGTCAATGGGTTGATAGGATTGATGGGTGGGAGGGATAAATTCAACCAAAAGCTGGATCAACTATTCGAGAATACTGATTTTACCAAAGGATGGCAAGACTATTACAATCACGCCAACGAACCAAGCGAGAGTATTGTCTACCTCTACAACTGGTCCGGGGAGCCATGGAAGACCCAGAAGTATGTGAGAGAAATTATGAACGGCCAGTACTGGACCCCAGGAGATCGGCCATATTATGCGCCTTACGGGTATAATGGCTTGACGGGTAATGAGGATTGCGGGCAGATGTCTGCCTGGTACGTTTTCAGCGCAATGGGTTTCTACCCAGTATGCCCAGCTCAGCTAACGTACGAGATAGGGAGCCCTATCTTCGACAAGGTCGTCATTCACCTCGACAATTCTTACTACGAAGGTAACTTCGTTATCGAGGCTCGAAATGTTTCCAGAGAGAATATGTACATTCAGTCTGCGACCCTGAACGGAAAGCCTCTCGAAAAACCTTGGTTCGAGCACTCAGACCTATCCGGTGGCCACTTGGTTTTCGAGATGGGTACAGAGAATTCTAACTGGGGGAGTGACCCTCAGGATGCGCCTCCCTCCATGTTTAATATCTCTTTATTAGAACCTGCAAAAGGGACTCAGACCGACAACACCACTCCGACCTTGAAGTGGGAAAACTACTTCGTTGCTGATAATTATGAGATATGGATCGACAACAACCCCGACTTTTCTTCGCCCGAGATTTTGGAGAACACAAACGAGAATATCTTCACCCCCAGCTCTCCCCTGACTCTTGGTGATCACTGGTGGAAGGTCCGCGCGTACGTCTGGGGCGAGAACAAACCCTTCTCTAGCACTTGGACATTCAGGGTGGTTGAATGGCGCAACTTAAGTTGGTGGAACATAAATTGGACACGAAGACGCCCGATAACAGTCGGGGTTCACCCGGAGAACTATCAGATAATGATCAAGATACCGAGCGACATACCCAAGTCTGATTACCAAAGCATTCGCTTCCTTGAGAACGAAAACTCGGTATTGTTGCCTTACTGGATAGAGAATAACGAGGGATCATACTTGAGCATGGCTTGGGTACGAAGACTGGAGAATTCGGACAACACTATATGGATGTATTATCATAATCCGAGCGCCTCGAGCGCAGAGAATGGGGACAACGTTTTCATGTTTTTCGACGACTTTGGTGGCGGAGCTGGAGGCCAGGACGCGCTGAACACTAAGAAATGGGGGGCGTCAAGTACAGGTGTCGATGTTTATCAATATGCTCTACGTCTCGAGGATTACAGTAATGATGAAGCAAGGATCGAGCACGGTCCAAATCAGGGCATGACTACCTCTGATGAAAATATTCGGAGGATAATCGAGTTCAGGGTCAAGAATTCCCTATCTGACAGAGGAGGGATAAAATTCAGCGGTGTTGGCATTGCGGGAGAAAAGGAATACACATGCATTCATGAGCAGAGTAGTGGAGTATACCGGTTCTTGTCTATTGACTGGGTGTCGGACACCGATCGCCAGAACGATAAGTGGTACATTTTCAGGACGGACATGTACGGTACCGACAATGACAAGATTAGAGCGCGCTTTTTCTGGGGAATGGATGGCGAAAATTACCGGCATCTACTGAATACAAGCAGGGAGCATAGCCAAGATTGGGCCCCTGAATCGCCATATGTTGACAAGTACATACTAGCTGTGTGGGACGCTGCGGGGGATGGCATCACTTCCAGCTACTACTTCGATTGGTTCTTCGTGAGGAAGTGGGCTGCAACAGAGCCGAGCGTTACGAGCGGAAGCGAGCAAGCAATCCCAGGCGAGCCGTTGCTTAATTCACCACCTGATGGGACTACAACCATCGATACCACGCCCACCTTCGAGTGGACGATCGGCGAAAATGCCGCCAATCACCGCCTACTTGTCGACAACGATCCTGACTTCCCATCTCCTGAGGAGAATGTCCTCCTGGGGGATTCTGAAAATTCTTACACGCCGACAACACCACTCTCGCCAGATAATTATTCATGGAAAGTCATCGCCATCAACACTTATGGAGAGACAGGATCATCAGTTTGGACATTTGTTGAAAACGCGCCTACCCAACCTTGGACGGGGACGGCGGCGTTCAAGCTTGAGAACCTGTACAAGGTCGGTCTAGAGGAGGACCTCCAGATTAACACTGGTTCGATGCTCGTCGTGAAGTTCTACAAGTACGACAACGTCACCTTCCAGGCGGAGAGCGTCATCGAGAACATCACGCCGCCGGAAAACATCAAAGAGAACGAGAACGTCCCGCACCCACGGGCGGCGGAAAGGTATTCCTGGGGAACGGTGCAAATAGCCACGCTGGTCCTGACCACAGAGAATACCGAGAACGTGATCTCAACAATGGCGAGCTTCACCGTGCACCAGAGCGACCTAAGGAATGAGTACATGGCTATCCTCAGGGCCTGGGCAGGTCAACCGGAACAGCAGGACGCGTTCAGGGCAGAGGTAATGGACATCCTGAGGCAGTGGTCGGGCGCGCCACCCTAAGCCATGATAGAACACGACGGCGGACGCCAAGAAAAATGAGGTAGATAGCGACCTGAAGTTTTCGAGGGGAGCCGCAAGCGTTCCCTCCGAGGACGTAGACAAAACTTTGAGTAAATAGATTGGATAGACAAAACTTTAAATAAATAGACGGATTTAACATTAACAGAGATAAAGGATAGAATTTTAACGGAGATGAAGAATGAAAATTATCAAATTGACAATTTACACTAACGAGGAGACAGGGTATGAGAAATGGCTATAAAGTATGGGGACTAGTATTTTCAGTGTTGCTTGTTTTTACATTGGGAATGTTAATTCTAAGTGTTCAATCTCCTACTTTCGCAAATACAAATTGGTGGAACACGAATTGGACTCGTCGCCGCCAGATAACGATCTCACCATTAAACCCGGAAAACTTCCAAATAAAAGTCGTCATCCCGAGCGGCATACCAAAATCAGATTACCCGAGCATCCGCTTCCTAGAGGACGAGAGCTCAATTCCGCTGTCTTATTGGATTGAAAGGAATGATAACGCTGCGACCCCTCCAGCATTAGTGTACGAGAACGTGGCCTGGGTCCGGAGGTTAGATAACTCTGACAACACCATCTGGATGTATTATCATAACGCCGGTGTTTCGCCAGCTGATAACGGGGACAGCGTGTTCATGTTCTTCGACGACTTCGGTGGCGGTACTGGTGCCGGAGGCCAGGCTGCTCTGAACACCAATAAATGGGGTTCGTCTGCCCATGGAGTGGATGTTTATCAAACTGCTCTACGTCTAGAGGATTACAGTGACGAAACCGACTATATCGAGCACACGCCGAGCAAGGGAATGAACACCGCAGAGGAGAACACGCGGAGGATAGTCGAGTTCAGGATCAAGAACAGCTCAACTTGGAGGGGTGGTATAGTTCTACAGGGACCTGGCTGGAACACATGGGAAATGTGGGGACTTTACTCCAACTCCGGCAACAAGCTATTCGGTAAGAATAATGGTGGAGGCGATGTGTACGGCACCGTGAACCTCGAAGGGGACAAGTGGTATATCGGCAGAATAACATTTTACGGCGACACTAAGAGTAACATAGGCCGAGCCATCCTCTATGGCAACGATAACGCAAACTACCGACAACATGCGGATAATATAGCCGACTGGACAGGAGGTACTTGGAACCCCGGTGGGCCAAACTGGTACTTCGACACATACAGGCCAAGAGTATGGGATGGCGGCGGCACTTCTAGTTACTACTTTGACTGGTTCATCGTGAGAAAGTGGGCCGCATCCGAGCCAATCGCCACGGTGGGACCCGAGGAAGCAATCCCAGGCAAGCCGTTGTTGTATTCACCACCCAATGGTACTGTAACAACTGAAAACACGCCGACATTTCAGTGGACGATCGGCGCCGATGCCGACAATCATCAATTACTAGTCGACAACGATCCTGACTTTTTGTCTCCCGAGGAAAATGTCCTCCTTGGGGCGACCGATAACAGCTATCTAGTGACTACGCCACTTGCAGAAGACAACTACTCTTGGAAGGTAATCGCGATCAATGCGATGGGCGAAAACCCCTCTGATATCTGGACATTTGTAATCGACAAGGTTCCGCCTGCGGTTTCTTCAACTACCCCAATTAATAATGGAATCAATATTTCTGTCAACGAAAACGTGATTGTGACATTTAACGACACGATGAACACTTCTGTGACTCCGACACTTCAGCAGATAGCTGGCAGCAGTTCGGTCACATACACTTTCAGCGGCTGGAGCACTGCCACTCAAACCAACGACACGGCCAAATGGACTCACGGCAATTGGGACGCCAATGACAATATCACCCTTGAGGTGTCCGGTTATAGAGATCGGGCAAACAACCTCGGCGATAATTATAGTTGGTCCTTTACGACCAAGAGCGCTGGCCTATGGCCTCCTGAAATATTGGCCTCGTACACGCCGATCTCAGTTAATGTTGATACATACTACAATTTCAAGGTGGAGATCCGGGATAACGATAACCTCTCGAATGTTGACGAGGTCTGGTTGAAACTCTACGAAAGCTCGCTCTCACAGGGCGCGCCAGACAACCTCAAAAACCACTACACCTTCAAGTGGGTTAGGGGAGTAGGATTCAGCGAGGTCGGTCCAGGGGCTTCAAACGAGCACCTAAACGTCGGAGCGTGCTCACCAGGATCGGATACGGTCACTACGGATAACTGGACATTCAGTATCAAACTGGATGTAACCGCAGCGCCAGCCCAAGAGGCGGGGTCGGCTGCATGGAACCTTTGGGCGAAGGTAGTTGACGCGGCTAGTAGCCAGGATAACAAAGAATTCGCGAGTAAGTTCACGGTCAATCCAGTCGTTCCGATAGCTATACTGGGGTCGAGAAACCCACCCTTCTTCGAAAACGAGTTTGTAAAGCGCTCACAGCCAGTTTTGACACCAAGCGCTACGGGTTTTGATAGTTATGCTGTTTATAATCCTGCTGTGGTATATCGTGATAATAAATTTTACATGTTTTACAGGGCTCAGGCGTCGGCAGGCGGAATTTCCTACATAGGGATGGCAACCAGCGACAATGGAATTGACTTCCAAAAGAGGTCAAGCCCGGTAATATCGAACACTCAGTGGTACGAGAGCTCTGGATGCGAGGACCCGAGAGTCGTAGAGATAGATAACACCTATTGGATGACCTACACAGCATACGACGGCACTATTGCCAGGCTAGCGCTGGCGAGATCTGATAACCTAGAAAATTGGGTAAAGGTTGGTTTGGCATTCCCGGGGATGGGATGGAGCGATGGCGGTGTGATTACAGGGTGGAGCAAGTCAGGTGCTATCATACCAGAGAAGTTCAACGGAAAATACTACATGTATTTTGAGGCAATGCCTGGTGGGGGGGACCTGTTCTACGCGACCTCAGAAAATCTCGTGAACTGGACCGTAAAAGATCGCGTGCTTGAAAGGAGAAGGGGATATTTCGACTCGTTGACCATTGAACCTGGACCCACGCCGGTAATGTTAGATAACGGGATACTTGTCATATACAATTCGCTGAACAGGCTGCTGGGCAGTGGTGGAAGGCTCACTACAGGTTGGGTCATATTCTCAAGGGATGACCCCACGAAGATCGTTGCAAGGTGTGATGCACCCTTCTTAGTACCTGAGTTGAGCTGGGAAAACAGCGGCCAGACGCCGAATTGTGTGTTTAGCGAGGGGCTTGTGGAAGTTAACAATACTTGGTACCTGTACTACGGTGCGGCAGACACAGTCGTTGGGCTTGAGACAGCACCAGTTAGAGATAGAAGCGTGCTGTGGTCGGTGAAAGCAAAGGCTGAATGGGAAGAGGGAACAATGGATAACCAGATAAGCGTGCGATACGCTCCGGACGGAATCGCCTTAGTGACCGCGGATGTCCAAGGCTGGTGGAGGTTTAACGAAAACACTGGAACGACTGCGTACGATTCTAGCGGTTTCGGCGACAACGGAACGATTTCCGGTGCTGCATGGACAACTGGAAAATCCGGCAGCGCCTTGGAATTCCGTATGAGCGATTCTAGTGACGTCGTCGATGTTGGTGACAGAAGCAACCTGAGAGGATTCTCAGGTCTGACGATAAGCGCTTGGATATACCCCTACACAATGCCATCAAGCGGCGAGATAGTGAAGAAAGATACAGTATATCTCCTCAGGGTTAACAATGTAGGCGACGGCAGTGTGGTATTCATAGTCTGGCCCAGCGGAGGAAGTGCAAGATCGCTTGAAGTTCCAGATAGCTTTTTCCCCAAAAACCAGTGGTCTTTGATAACCGCGACCTGGGATGGATACAGGATGCGCATCTATAAGAACGGTGCCATCTTAGCCGGCGAGTCCGACCAGAACTTCGATAACCTCACTAGCAACACAAACAGCTTCACTATCGGGAATCAGACGGGCGGCGGCGAAGGATTTGACGGTAAAATCGACGAAGTAATGGTTTTAAACAGGGCCATCACGGAGGATGAAATTCGATATTTATACAACAACCCCGGATTCCAAGTTGGCGTTCAATCGGGAGAGTGGACGTCCGGATGGCATGACCTCGGTGTCCAAGTTCGCCCTGAGAACCTAGAGGTCCTCGCGGCGGTAGCTGCAGGGGAGAACGCGAAAGTGGCTGTGGAGATTTCGAAGGATGGAAGTTCAGTTGAGGACAATATCGGGTGGCTGCTTCTGAGTAACGGCAGTAATGTGATTGACCTATCGTCGTTGCCCGATGGCCAATATGCTAGGGTGAAGTTCAGGCTTGAAACCGAAAACATGAGGCATTCACCTATCGTTAAAAACTTCACATTTAACGCCATTAAGTTACATGTAATGGTTTCAACGGGCTCGGCATCGTTCGCGGGAGGAAATAGCGTGACGCTCAATGGTACGATCATCAACCTAGAGAACGCGGAGACTCAGGTATGGTTTGAATGGAGAGAGAAAGGAACAACCTCGTGGAACAAGACTGATAATCAGGTGATAAGCACGAGGATCCCGTTCTCTGATAACATTTCTGGACTGACGGATAATCTTACACATGAGTTTAGATCTGCCATAAAGGATTTGAACAGCGGTGAAAACACAACAGGCCAAACCTTGGACTTCATCATGGATGGCACTCCACCATCTTCTTTCAGGCTCATTTCCCCCGAGAATAACGCCGTGTTCTCCGAACAACCTGTGCTGAACTGGGGGCCGAGCTCGGATAATAAGTCCGGCCTCTCGCACTACGAGGTATGGATCAACGGTAGCAACATAGAAAACGTGCCGGCAGATACCACCCAATTCACAACAACACTCTCCACGGGGCTCTACACATGGTACGTGGTGGCCGTTGACTCCCTAAGTAATAAGCGGGTTTCTGAGAACGTGTTCAAATTTACATTGGTAACACCTCCAGCCTCGTTTGAGCTTATTTCTCCAGACAATTCTTACATGCTGGATAACAAGGTGGTTTTGAATTGGGAGAATAGTGCGGGCACTGCCTTTGTTCTCAATCATTATGAAGTGTGGATAAACGGTAGCAGCATCGATAACGTGCTGGCTGGTGATACTCACTATACAACCTCTGAACTCCCGCAGGGAACATACCAGTGGTACGCGGTCGCCGTCGACAATAATGGGGACAAGCGGGTGTCGGATAACGTGTTCACATTCAATGTAGGCACGCCTCCACCTTATCTGCACAGAGAGTATTTCGATGGGTTTGAGAACGGTAACCTCAACGATTACATTGACAACGGGATGGAGATAGTATCAAGCGGTGCCCTGTTCGGCTCGTATTCAGCAAGGCGTACAGGTTTTGGAACGGGTTATGCCTATGTTTCAGACTTGATGCTTGGTGAGGACGAAGCTCAGGTATCAGTATATTTCACAATAGAGGATAGCAGTTCTCGACCTGGGGTCGGATTCGCATCCCAGGACGGGACATGGGTATATGCCGTCGTATACCCAACATCAAGCACGCTCCAGGTAGAGAGAAGGGTAGCAGGTTATTCAATTTTTGACGTTACTCCTCCAGAGTATGAGATAGATGGTAATGGAATTACATGGTCTAATTGGACCGAGATGCAAGAGAACGGCTACTATGTCTGGCGGGTCGAGAATTATACCAGCGTTGGCACAATAAGTGTTGGAACAAAATATCGACTAACGCTCGCCTTTTCTAGGAGATCGATGGCTGCGATGGCGACCCTTCAGAATTTGAGTGGAGGTGTCATGGGGGCGCGGGTGAGGGCAGTTGTGGACGTCACTCCCGAACACCCCATCTTCCTGTCGAACGGGCCCGCCAAGTTCGATAATTTCAGCTTCAATGCCATAGATAATTGGGTGTATAATTGGGAACCAAGTCTGGATCCAGTTGTGAGCCCAACCCTGGGTACTTGGGATATGAGAGGCGCGTTCAATCCATCCGTGGGTATTTTTGATAATATTTTCCGAATGGTCTATAGAGGTAACGAAAAAGCTGCACCCGGAGAAGGTGGTCCCGCCGCTAGTAGCCTCGGATATGCGACTAGCACAGACGGAATCAACTGGACTAAGGATCCTGCTCCCATGTTGGAAAGGTGGGTGGATGGATCACAGAGTCTTGAGGATCCTGTCTTGCTGATCAATCCCTTCGGTGACAACGTAAATTACGTGGGTTATACTAACTATAATGGGTCTAGCACTCCAAGCGTGATGAGATCCACCACTGATTTCATACATTTCAGTTCCGCATGGACAATCAATTCTGTGAATAAGACGTGCGCGATCATCGATACTGCAGCAAGCCCGTGGGGCAATCCAGTTCTCTATAATGGGACTTACTATCGATTTTTCAGCTACATGGAGCCGCCCGATACTATGGGCTTCTCCAACGATCTTCACAACTGGGTTTGGCGCTCGGTGAGTTTTGGAGGGACGGACACAACTTGGTCTAATTGGGGAGAGTACCCCGCCGGCGGTATCATTATGCCTGACGGTAATATCCTCACGATGACCTGTATGTGTGCCGATGGGTACGTCGGTGGACCAAAGGCCACTGTCGGCACAACGATATTTGATGGCAGCGCGCCTTGGAACCTTCTCAAGCGAGCAACGCTCCCCTGGGCACCGGCCTACTACGGCAATGCTAAAACCGGATTCGCCGACGTAACCAAGGACAACAGAAGCTGGTATAATGGTCCGAACTTCCCAGGAAAGAATTTCGTGTTTGGCGCGGATAACTGGGTTTACGCTTACTACGGAGGAAATGATCAGTACACAGGAGTAGCCAAGATGCGCCTCGTGTCCGAATTCGAGTACAGGAACCTCCTGCTCAGCAAGGGGATAGTCGATCTAGGGGAATCGGTCGTTGCCTCGGTAACGGTTAGGAACATTGGCAATTTGGATGGGCAGGAAAACGTGAAACTTTACTTAAACGGGGTGCTAGAGAATTCTCGAGTCGTGACTTTGGGAAGAGACAATGAAAACAATTTGTCTTTCACGATCGCGATAGACGAACCAGGTGTTTACGCGGTTCAAGCCGGCGGGATGTCCTCAACCCTCATGGTCGTCTCACCTGCCGTTGTCCTGCCCGCCGTTGTCGGGACAACGCCAGAAAATGGCGCAAATACCTCGGTGAACGAGAACGTGGTAGTGAGGTTCAACAAGAGCATGGATGCGTCAGTTATTCCAACCCTCACTCAGACCACCGGCACACCGGTTGCGTATACATTTGCCGGCTGGAGCGTGGACAATACTTTTGTAACCTGGACCCACGAGAACTGGGAGATCGACGAAAATATCACCTTGATGGTTTCTGGATACAAGGACCTCGAAGAGAACATGGGCGAGAACTACACATGGTCGTTCACGACGATAGCCGCGCCTTGGGCGGGGACGGTGGCGTTCAAGCTTGAGAACTTGTACAAGGTTGGCCTGGAGAAGGACCTCCAGATTAACACTGGTTCAAAACTCGTCGTGAAGTTCTACAAGTACGACAACGTTACCTTCCAGGCGGAGAGCGTCATCGAGAACAACATCACGCCGCCGCAAAGCGTTGTAGAAAATGAGAACGTCCCACACCCACGGGCAGCGGAAGGGTTTTCTTGGGGATCAGTGCAGATAGCCAGGCTCGTCCTGACCACAGAAAACGAGAACGAAGTGATCTCAACAATAGCGAGCTTCGCCATGCACCAGAGCGACCTAAGGAATAGATACATGGACATCCTCAGGGCCTGGGCAGGTCAACCGGAACAGCAGCTCGCGTTCAGAGCAGAGGTAATGGACATCCTGAGACAATGGTCAGGCGCGCCACCCTAAGGTCCTCAGGTTCAGGTATCTTCTGGCGATTTTCTCCGCGAGCTCCCCCGTACAATCAGGCGTGTTATTGTCCACGACTATTGTTATCTCATGTCCAATGCCTTCTAGTGAATTCTCAGCTCTTTCTATGAACCGTGGCGGATTTTCCGCCGCATTATAGGTCGGGACTATCAGGGAGAGCCTCAAGTCGAGCAAGTTTATTATAATTCTTTTTTGACAACTGATTATTTATGAGTATCACTGAGTTTGTAAGGATAAAGATGTGGATCAGAAAAATCTCCAAGAGAGCAGTGCTTATTGCGGCATTAATCATGGCCATCTTTTTACTGGCATTCCTCCTGAGGCTAAGGGCCGCGACCACGCTTCCACAGGACATCGATGAGCCCATATACCTAGGGGTGGCAAGGGATCTCTCGGGATTCATCCGGAATTTTGATTTCGGGAACTTCATCTCATACGACAAGAACCTGGAACATCCTCTTTTCGGAAAGTTCCTGTTTGCGTTGGCCTTGTTGGTACGGAACAGTCTACTATCTGCGCGGCTCGTCTCGGTCATACTTGGATCGCTCACCGTGTTGCTAATCGCCTTTCGAACCCCCGTGGGCGGATTTTTCCTCGCGACGGAGCTATTGACGATAAGATATTCGTCTGAAGTGTATCTCGACGCCGGGGCCGTGTTTTTCGCTCTACTCTCGGTAGTACTGTATGAAAGGTGGAAGAATGCAGATATCCTGTTTTATATGTCTGCGGTCGCGGGAGGGCTGGCTTTCGCAACAAAATACACTTCCTTCTTGGTATTCCAAATCGTACCCATCATGATATTGATGGAAAGTAAAAACTGGAGGCTGGCGGTCAAGAAAATCTTTATTTGGGCAGCCATAGCCGCGGTGGCATTTATGGTGGTCAATCCACCTTTTTGGGAGGACGCTAGACTTATTCATTCCTTAACATACCACGGACATTTTGCTGGAACTGTCGGACCACTGGTAGGGCGCCCGGCGGGGTACTACTTATCCTTGATATGGAACTCTTCGCCAGCGACGATTAACAACGGCTTCTTCGTGATAAACATTGAGAAGATCGTACTCGTTTTGGGATTCCTAGGGTTCCCCCTTATCTTACATAAGAAAAAGATGATGGAATCGCTCTGGTTCGCCTTCGCGCTAATATTCCTATTGGTATGGCCGGTAAAGTGGGACTGGTATGTCATTATGTTCACTCCAGCCCTAGCAATGTCGGCTGGATTTCTCGTCGAGGAAGTTGCGCGCACCCTTATGAGGTCAAGAAAAATTTATTTCACGAGAATCAGGGGCGGTTTCTCGAGGGTTTTAGGAAAGATTAGAAGCTCTAAATTTAGTCAACCATAACATTTCGTGATCCAACAAGATCTTCGAAATTTTTGTGCAAAATGGAAAGCAGATTTTAAAGCCCCCTGATTACCTATCGTGCATTTTCGGCGACCACCTTTTTTATGAAGGCCTTATATTTCTTATTAGGGGCGAATTATGCGCATCGAACTCTCCCGGAGAAAAATGTTGATTGTAGCATTGATCACCGCCATTTTTTTACTCGCACTATTCCTGAGGTTAAGGGCCGCGACTAGGCTCCCCGAGGAATACGATGAGGGCGTCTATGTTGGGAATGCTATTGATCTTGCGGGGTTCATCCGAAATTTTGACTTTGGGAGCTTCATCTCCTACAACACGAACTTGGAACATCCACTTTTCGGAAAGTTCATGTTTTCATTGGCCATACTAGTTAAAAATAGTCTTCTATCGGCAAGGTTTGTCTCAGTCGTGCTTGGATTGCTCACCGTGTTGCTCATAACCCTTCGAACACCCGTGGGCGGATTTTTCCTCGCGACAGAGCTTTTAACGGTAAAATACTCGTCCATGGTATATCTCGAGGCTGGGGCCGTGTTTTTTGCTCTGATTTCGCTCCTCCTTTACGAAAGGTGGAAGAAGAACACCAAATGGTTTTATCTCTCTGCGGTCGCGGGAGGGCTGGCTTTCGCAACAAAATACACTACAGTTTGGGTATTCCAGGTAATACTGATTCTGATACTGGTAGACAACAGCAAAAACTGGAGGCTGGCGGTCAAGAAAATCTTTATCTGGTTTGCCATAGCCGCGGTGGTATTTATGGCCGTCAATCCACCTTTTTGGACGGATTCGAAACTCCTTCATTCTTTACAATATCACGGAGAGTTTGCCGGAGGTACCCAACATAAAGTGTTTCCTTCTTTTTGGGATCACCTCTCCATAATTTGGAACTCTGAGCCGACGACGATGCATCCCGGTGTCTTCTTGATAGATATAGAGAAAATCATCCTCGTTTTAGGATTTCTGGGGTTCCCCCTCATGCTATACAGGAAAAAGACGATGGAATCGCTCTGGTTCGCCTTCGCGCTAATTTTCCTATTTGCATGGCCAGTAAAGTGGCCCCACTATGCTTTGATATTCACTCCAGCATTAGCTATGTCAGCCGGCTTTCTTCTTGAGGAATTTGTCCACGTCGGTTTCGGATCAATAAAGATCTATTTAAAAAGGGTCAGGGCCAGTTTCTCAAATGCGCTGCGAAAACTTCGAAGGTAATTTATAAATTTGCTAAACTTTAGTTTTTTTAAAAATTTTATTTCAAAATTGAAAACGCAATATAAGGAGCAAGGCGCAAGATCAAGCCCAATTACATCTATCTTTTCTTCAAAATGCGTATAGAAACTCCATTGTTCACCATAATTCTTACTGATAATTAACTATATACTAGAGAATCATTTCATTTACTCTCCATAATGAGGCAAACAAAATCCTTATATGTAATCATTGAAGGGATACAATAGGAGAATAGTGTTAAAAAGGGAGGAAAAAGGATGAAACGACCAATAGTAATCATACTAGTTGCTGCTATTATGCTAGGCGAAGCACTAATGTTCGTGATAGTTTCACAACCTACTCACGCCAGTCCAGATCCTTGGTGGGATAGCAATTGGAAGTACCGCCGCCCGATTACAATCGGTCCTCACCCGGAAAATTACCAGATAAAAGTCATGATTCCGGATAACATACCAAAGTCCGATTACTCGAGCATCCGTTTCCTAGAGGATTCAGATAACCGCCTGCTGCCGTACTGGATAGAGAGGGATGAGAACTCATATGTGAACGTGGCTTGGGTCCGCAGACAGGATAACTCGAGCGGCTATTCTTATTATTACACTGGGGGCGACATCTGGATGTACTACCATAATCCGAGCGCCACGAGCGTTGAGAACGGGGACAACGTTTTCTTGTTCTTCGACGACTTCGGGGGCAACGCGAACAGCGGCAAGTGGGCCGCATACGCCAATGGAGGTACAATTACTTGGGAAGCTACCACCGTTCATCTGTCGAACGGTAATAAAGCAAGGATTGAGAACCAAATCACTATTAGGGCTGGAGAGACCTCACTTAACAGGATAATTGAGTTCAGGATAAAGAATCCTATAACACAACGGGGCGGGCTATTACTCAGCGGAACTGGTTGGAGTGACGTGGAATACGCGTGCATCTTCAACGTAGACGGTGGACGAAGGTTCTGGCAGGATGGCCAAGAGTCGGGCATTATAGTGGACGCCGACAAGTGGTACATCGGAAGAGTGGACATGTACGGTGCCAGCGGCGACCAACTGATGACGCGCTTTTACCAGGCAACGGATAACTCAAGTTACAGGACGCTCGTTTGGACTAACGGCCCGAGAACCAAAGACTGGTCTCAAGCACTGGGCGGCGTCGATAACGTTGACAAGTACAACCTAGCCACATGGGAAACCTCAGACTACTACTTCGACTGGTTCTTCGTGAGGAGGTATGCAGATACCGAGCCGAGCGTCACCGTCGGAAACGAGCAAACGCTCCCAAGTAAGCCGCTGTTGATTTCACCACCTGATGGGACTACAACCATCGATACCACGCCCACCTTCGAGTGGACGATCGGCGAAAATGCTAACAATCACCGCCTACTTGTCGACAACGATCCGGACTTCTCATCTCCTGAGATGGATAACACCCTTGGGGCGACTGACAATTCTTACACGTCCTCAACGCCACTCTCGCCAGAGAATTACTCGTGGAAGGTCATCGCCATCAACACTTTTGGACAGAACGAGTCATATGTTTGGACATTTGTTGAAAACGCGCCTGCCCAACCTTGGACGGGGACGGCGACAATCCACCTTGAGAACCTGTACAAGGTTGGACTGGAGAAAGACCTCCAGCTCTACACCGGGTCAAAGCTCGTCGTGAAGTTCTACGACTACTTTAATACCTATGAAAGCGGGAGCGTCGTCGAGAACATCACGCCGCCGGCAAACATTAAAGAGAACGAGAACGTAGCACATCCCCCCGAAGGGTCCCTGCCAGTGAGAACAGCTGTGAAAAAGGCTGAGCTGGTCCTGACCACGGACAACGAGAATGACGTGATCTCAACCATAGCGAGCTTTACAGTGCATCAGAGCAACCTCAGGGCTAGGTATATGACTATCCTAGGAGCCTGGTCGGCTAACCCAGGACTACAGGGCGCGTTCAGGGCAGAGGTCATGAGCATTCTGAGTCAGTGGGCTAGCGCGCCATCTTAAGCCACACGAGAGAACATGAAAATCGACAGCAAGGAAAAACGAGTTTCGAAGGGGCGCCGCGAACGCCCTGAATTTTTTCTTTTTATGTATTGTCGTAGTTGGTTCCTGACCATGAGTGAAAACAAGCCTGAAGTTCCCGGGGCCGCAAGCGCCCTTATCTAATTTTTAGGAGTGTGCAAAATTAAATAACAGTTGAAGGCTTAAGCTATTTTTGCGCAGGTGCCGGTCGACCGCGTGACACTATGTCTCCTCGGTCGAGGGGATCATATGCGGCAGTGCCGACATCTGCGCA
>Ga0315282_10001062_pt1 | contig 52976 bp, 50 predicted proteins | sample YL17G07_20_MG_FD_203693 | JGI IMG/M metagenome (GOLD analysis project Ga0315282, IMG submission 203693) | Sediment microbial communities from Yellowstone Lake, YNP, Wyoming, USA - YL17G07_20 | ecosystem: Environmental > Aquatic > Freshwater > Lake > Sediment | place: USA: Wyoming | collected...
CAAAAGTATCTCCCGAAGATTGCGGTCTTTGCTTCCAAGCTTGCGCAAAAAAGCAAACCTCCCGACGTTTCCCCGTTACTAAAGAGTGTATTGAGGCATGAAGAAAAAGAAAGCGAAGACGATCAAGACCAAAACGTCGAATAGAGCCGAGCAAAAGAAACGGCTGGTGTTGTCCAGTCTCAAATCGCTCGGTGAGCAACTCTACTCTCAACTTGCTCACAGGCAATGGCCCTCGGTCCGCATGCCGAGCAGATCAATATCGAACATTCGCTATGATCAAATCACACAACAGTACATACTCGGCGATCAAGCTGTCCAACGGAGCGCCCGTAACATCAGACACGTACGCCCATTAACTCAGCTTGTCTGGACAGGGTCGTTTGTCAATGAGCTTGCGAACGAGGGTAAGACATCCACGCTACGAGACGTATTCTATTCAGCTCAAGCGTACGAAATGAGCTTCGCAGATCAGGCCGAAAGTGATGACATTATAACGGATCTTGAAACTGTCCTTGGACATCCTAGAGAAGACTTCAATGTATTCCCGGAAGAGCGTAGCGCAATCTTTGGTGATCTGACGATAGAATATACCGTTCGTGGATACGAAGGCAAGAGATTGAATCTCGCATCTCACCCGGACGGAATGATGATCGGCCCTGCACTCACAAATTCAGAGTTTGTTGACTGCAAAGCCACTAAGATAATAGCTATCGAGAAAGGCGGGCTTTTCACGCGTTTTATTGAAGAGAGGGTGCACGAGAAATACAAGGCGTTGCTGATTCATACCGCTGGGCAGGCACCTCGAGCCACCCGATCTCTCATCAGGCGGATGAGTCGTGAACTAAAACTGCCCGTATACATATTCTGTGACGCAGATCCATGGGGTATGCATATTGCCAATGTCATAATCTCGGGGTCCGCTAATGCAGCCCATCTTAGGGAATTGAATACACCCGACGCAAAGTGGGCTGGCGTCTGGGCGTCCGACATAGTTGAGTATAAGCTTCCAAGCGATCCACTCACCGACCTTGACATCAAGCGGCTCTACGAACTGGAAAAGGATCCCAGATACGAGGGCAAGCTGTGGAAGCGTGAGATCGAAATGTTTCTTAAAGTTAAACGCAAGGCAGAGCAGGAGGCCTTCAGCCGATACGGGTTGGCTTACATAGTGGACAAATATCTGCCCGCCAAATTGAAGGAGCTAGGCTGACTTTTCTTAGGTGGGAAAACTAGTTAAGGTGGTGCGCCCGCTATTTTTTCTGGTCCGATCTGGACGAATTTACCTTCGTCTGAAATATCGTAACGCGTCCAAGCCGTCAAATGCTTTGCTCCGATCATTTTGAGGATGCGTAGGGATCGCACTATTCCTTCTTCACTCTCTTCGATCTTCAGTTCGATGACGCCGTCCACAATATCTTGCGCTGATGCCACTATCGCTGGGTGGAATGCTTTCCTGTTCATTGTAACAAAGCATAGACATCTTGCCTGACGAGCGCGAGCCACCATGACCCGGAGGAGTTCCATTGCTGAGCGTACGCCGCGCTTTCGAATTAATGTATTAAATGAATTGATAACCATCAGCGTTATCGTTCGTTTACTCATGATTTCAGATACGGCAATACTAATCGCAGAGAGGTTTTCGGGGTCGACGGCAAGAGTCTCCTCACTTTCGACACCCACAGTCTTGGAGTAACAGTCCACGAAGATTAGGAAGGACCAGTCAATATTCTGATTGGTTACCTGTGATTGGACAATCTGTCTGATGTTACTTGGGAAGTTGTCCAGCGTCACATATATTACTGATCTCGCTGTCAGCGTTTGCTCACCAACGAAATGAGCTAGCAGGCTCTCTTCGCCTGCCCCCGGATCGCTCAATAGTAGGATTGCACTTGTCGTAGGTAGTCCGTCAGGGAGCACCCTATCGAGAACATCTAGACCAGTTGGAGCTTTGGGTATCTGCGCTCCAAGGATAAGGCCTTGCGCCCCGCTTGCTCCGGTCATCTCGCCTAGCACGAGCTGCTTCGAAATTGCGTCCTGGATCTCTCTATCTCTATCCAAAGCGAACGAGTATACCTGCACTTTTTTCAAGATTCCCAATTCCACAAGATCTTCAACCTCTCGCTGAACTTCCTCTGCGCTCCTTCCTATCCTTCTGGCCAGACCTTCCGGTGTATCAGACAAGGTCGCGTTGTTGTGGAAAAGGGTCAAAAGATCCGCTTTCACATCAGTGTCAAGAAGCCTCTCGAAAAGCTTCATTGAACGTTTCATGGCGGATCATTTCACCCATTCTAGGGATAATTGAACCGATCTACGCGAACAGGTGAGCGGGCGGATTACTTTAAGCTGATGGGGTACTTGTAGAGAAGGTGACAGGTTTGAAGCTAAAGAAGGGCCCACGTCTGCACATGTGTGATGTTGTTACGCAGCATTGCCTTGAGATCGGGGGATTAATCTTCGTATCGCTCGGAATAGACCTGTAGCCACAATAGTTGACAATGCAACCAAGATAGTTCGCTCTATTGGGTAAACCCAGAATATCACACGCCAAATCTGCGCGAAGCTTGAAGCACTGATTCCGCCTACAAATCCAACTGCGAGCTCATAGAGAAGTCCACCAGTCAGATGCTGCGCCATCGTCCCGACAAATGACAATATGGCGATAGCCACCAGCTGATGCAATCCCCTTCGGTTCAACCAATTTGGTACTCTCGGGATGATAGGAGACAACAGTATGATCAATGCGACCAAGTGGAGCCAAGTGTAAGGAATGTATCCATAGGCGAAAAGAAGGCTGTACGGGCTAACTAGAAACACTGCCAGAATCGGGACGTAAATTCCCAAGGCCACTCGTCTATGATTGGACAGAATGAGACCTGCGATTGCGACATTCACGAGAGCCGGCAGAAAATCCAGACCGAAGAAGATGGGTGGATTAATCGCGAATGCCAGTACCGTTCCCATTATGATCGCGAGGGTTGCACTCGAAAGGTCAACCGTCAATACCATTGCCGTGACAATGAAATCGCCGGCAGTAAAGCGTCCAGAAAATCCGATCATCTGGAACGTTGGAAAGCTTCTCAGGATGAAGTAAACGGCGGCGAAAACTGCTGTGAGTGTTATCTGGCTCGTTTTGCCTCCCATCGTATTCATGCTTGCCGATCACGTTCCTACAAATTCCTCACTACATCGGCGAAGATTTCGTAACTCTTGGGTGGGGCACGCGCGCCGAATGAGGCAATGAAGTAAGTGGTCTCTGCGTCCGTTTCGTTCTTCAACTGCTGAATGCTATTACGGAGTATTTGGGTGAGATCTTCATCCCTATGCGGTAAACGTTGAAGTGCCCCAGACCAGGATTTAACTATCTCATAGCGGGGTCGATTCAATTCGCTACATCTCAAAGAGAGGTACTGGTTTCTTTGCTTCAACTCCTTCTTGCTTAATCGCCAGTAATTCCATCCGTCCGCCATTTCCGCAACCAAGTCCAGAATTCTGGAATGTTTTCCACCAATCCACAGTGGAGGATGTGGTTTCTGGCGAGGCTTAGGGTAATTCACCGCTCCAGCCAGACTATGGTATTTGCCTTGGAAGAATGATTCGTCTTCGCTCCACATAGCTTTCAGAATGAGGATTGTCTCTTTCAAGCGTCCGACGCGTTCCTCCAAGTCAGAGAACCTGAACCCACTGGATAAGAGTTCTCGACGACTGAGTGAGTCACCCGTTCCAAGTCCCAAAATCAGTCTGCCATCACTGATATTGTCGACCGTGCTGCTCATTTTTGCCAGCAGGGCGGGGTTGCGAAGATTGGCGTTTGTGACAAGGCTGCCTATGCGAATCTTGCTCGTTCTCTCCGCGACCCCTGCGAGCACTGTCCAACACTCCAAGGAACTGCCGGATTGTATCCAAAAGGGGGACAGGTGATCATATGCCCAAACGCTATCGTATCCCAAATTCTCGCACTCTTTCGCGACCGCGACCAAGTGCTCAAAGTCGTTGTTCTCTTGAGGGAGTTGGCATCCGAACTTCACTTTCAATCGAAATCACTGGAGTCGACGCAAGAGGCTAGCAGTTGGCTGGTTCTTCTAGGCTGGGTTCCCCTATCTAGTTGTGGTCTATCTATGAAGGCCTCTGCGTTTCGGCGCGTAGATGGCGAAGATGCCTTTCCACATGGCGTCGTATGCTCTGCTCATCGTTTCGATGAACCGTTTGCTGTTTGTCCAAAAACCAACATCAGCTCCCACATCGGCGCTGTTGTCGTCTGGAAGTCTCTCGTAGAGCATGAGTTCGTGTTGGTCTACGATGACTATGCCCGCTGCTCCCAGCGCCTCAGAATAGCGCAAGTCTGATACTGGAACTAACTTGCGTGTGCCTTCAGTATTTTCACTGGTAATTGGGGCAATTATGCGGATTTTACTCCCTCGAGCTCTTGCGTCTTTCAATTTTCCGAGGTGGAAGTCAGCTAACGCCTGTACCCCTCTCATTGTTGTCCAAATGTCCACCGTTTGTTTCGATGACGAGATCATCTCGTCCAGCTTCCCGCTGACCTCGATTCTACCTTTGAAAATCCCAAGGTCGTCAGGTGTTATGCCCTTTCTGAGTACCTCTATGCGACCCCCTGCCGGTGTTCCCGAACTCCACATCTCTGCAAAGTATGCTTGAAGGTTCCGTACGAAGGCTCGGCTGTTTATCCATAACGCAACTTCCTCACCGCTTCTCGGAGTCTCGTCGGCAGTTGTTATTTCGAACATGGCCTCATTGTCGTCAATGATTGAGACTCGGGGTATCGGCTTAGCCTTCATGTCAAGATGCCTGATCTCTATTGTCTCGCGAAGCTTCTCAATCACTGCAACGTTGGATTGATTGATCGCAGTAATTGCCCTGACCTTCAGTCCTGTTTTGACTGCTTGCGTCAGCATGTCGAATAGGCCAGAAGTATCGGCACGTACGACTTCTGATGGCGAGAGTACTGTCATGACTGACTTGCGTGCCTGCGTGCACATGCTTAGTAGTCTCTGTTCTATTCTGAGCCTTCCTTCCACAACTTGAAACCGTTCAACTTCCTGGGAAACTGGTTCGACGCGCATCTCTTCAAACTGATGCCGTAGATCTTCACCGCGCTGTTCGAGGATTCTGAGTTTTGCCTTTCTCTCATCTATTAGGATCTGCAGACACTTGCTGAAAGAGACTGATTGAAATCGAACAGGTCTCTCCAGTGTTGCTTCGACAAGACCACGGCGTTGAAGGTTCCGGATGGTTCTGTATGTCTCTGTTCGATTGATTTGAACCGCGCGTGCTACCTCACTGGCCTTGGAGGGGCCCGTCTTGGCTAGGAAGACCAGTACTCGCGCCTCGTTTCTGGTGAGCCCATATTCCTGCAACTCCGTGACAATATCGTTGGTCGCTTGGACTTGCAGTGATGTGGATTGGCTCATGTTGGAATCCTCGCGAGTTAAATGTCTGGTACGAAACCGACAGGGCTCAATATAAACAGAAGGCGCAACAATTCAGGGCTATCACACGGTTCACACGAAGTTGTATTAGTGTCAGTTAACCACTGATCAGGCCGATGAGACCTTGGTAGTTCGCGATGTTCGCTCAAATGAGTGGAATCAACAGGTTTTGCAGTCGCACATACCGGTTGCCGTTGAGTTCTGGGCTCCATGGTGTCCATGGTGCAGACGGCTAACGCCAGAGTTCGAAGCACTCTCAGCCGAGTACGAAAACAGGCTCACCATGCTCAAGCTGAATAGCGATGATCATCCTGAGGTTGCTCAGAGATATGGTGTCATGGGTTTACCGACAATCAAGTTGTTCTGCAGGGGACGTACCACTGGCGAATTGATAGGATACATACCTATGCCACGCCTGAAGAATGAATTCGAGAGGATCTTGCAGCATTACCGCGAATGTCTAGAGAAGAGTTCTCCAATGCTATGAATGACCCGACGCTCCAGGTCTCATGTGATACCTGTGCGAACTTTCGTGTATGTCCGTTCTGCTCCATAGGGTTTGAACATGGTTCCACTTCCGGTGTAGAACTTAAGGAACCACTCTACCCAGTGAAGTCGAAGCGACTGCATGAAGACGAAAGCAGTCTCAAGGATTAGTATCAGAATTATGGTCAAAGCCGCGAATATCGTATAACCTACCACGCGTCCGGCCATAGTGCCCCATGCTGTAAAGAAGACGAGCACGCCAGCGAAAAGTCTGTAGAATACATCCTCGATCAGCTTCATGGCCAGAATTCGAACATAGGAAATCGTGTGGGACAAAGACGCGAGTATAGACTCGAACGCATGCATCAAACCCATCCCGCCTTCGACCCACAGCTTCAATGCCAACATAGCGATCAATGGAATCCCCATTCTCAGGAATATGTCGACTGCATTTCCACCGAAGAGGTAGTTTGGAAATCTCAAACCGTATTGGAGGAGTGTTATGCCGAAAGCGCCATAGAACCATAGCCAGACGATCGGACCAGATACGAGTTCACGGTATTCTCGGGTGTAGAGTTTGTTGAAAATATCTAGGCATAGTCCTGATATTATGTGAATCACTCCAATCGTAATGGATAATCTGAGCATGAATCGTATGTTCTCGAATGGTTCAAACCAGAGAGGCCCTGGAAGGCCCGTTAGCTCCTTGAACCACTCGATGTTCCCGAATACCGATCCATAAAGGAAACCCACGGCCAACGCTGCTGCACCGCTGAAGATCAATAATCCCGAGCCTTGAATGACCATGTTGAAAACGCCGCCCATACCACCGAAAGCAGTGTCAGGTATGGCCAATCCCCGCTTCTTGTAGTAGTAGATGATTGAGGAGATTACTATCACTACGATTCCGTTCCCCACGTCGCCGAACATGAAGCCGAAGAATAATGGATAGGTTATCAACCACAAAATCGTGGGATCTATTTCATCACTCTTTGGGATGCCGAATCCCACTGTCAGCTTCTCGAAGATGGAAATGCGATGCGGATTATGCAAACTGGTGGGGCCATTCTTGCTTGCCCAGCTCCTTACAATGGCTTCTCCAGCGCAAATCGATTTCAACTCAGAAGTAACCGTGCCGATCTTCGATGTTGGCATCCAACCCTCAATCATGCAGGTTGATTCAGTCTTCCCGCAGTACCCTTTCGCCTGTTCAAACGCCCGTTCCGCAGCGATTATTTCCCGTTGAACAAACAGGTATTGGCCTTCTGAGCGACCTATTTCAGCAAGTTTCCCATGGAGCTGTGCTAAACGTTTCTTTGCATCCTCGATTCTACTCGTTGCCTCATATGCAAGCCGTTTGCTTCGAACCACAGATTTCAGCTTGAGACCTAGTGTCTGGGTGATAGCGTCAGCAATTGCATGTTCGTCGCGTTTTGCTGCTAGAATCTTTGCAATGTTGTCAGAGATGTCCTTTACAACAGCGTCTTCCAAAGCCTTGGCTTCGATCAGTTCCCCAAGTGGTCCCGCAAACTTGATTTCGGAGGGCTTTAGTGTCTGGAAGATACCTGCAACTATTTCCTCGAGCTTATGTCTTCCTTCAGGGGAGTTGGCGTTCTCTATCTTTGCTATTTCTTCTATGCTGTGCTCGAGTTGTTGCTCTGCGTATGTTATCAGTGAGCCCAGTGCTTGAGCTTCGTTTGTCGTTGAGGTCACTTGTTGCTCGATTTCTGCCACGCGTTTCTCCACTTCATCGATCTTAGCGTCGGAGATTCGAGGCTCTACGGCAACCGGTTTGATTTGAATTGAGCTAATCCCTAACGCGGTAATTACGGAGTTAATTTTCGACTCAAGTGTGGTCAGGCGATACAGTCTTTCTGAAGTGGGGGCAGAACTTACCCCGCCACCATACCCCTTAATCATCTCTTTGACATCGAGAAGTTCCATTGAGTTCTGCTCACGAAGATAGAGCATAACATCGTCGAACTTTCTCTGTGGAACGATTATCTCAACTCGTCTCATCCGTGTTGGCAACAACAAGTGAACTGTACTCTCCTAGATTTCCCGAATTGATTTAGGTTATTTCGAGTTGTTCCCTCTCGCGGGTAATTCGGCGCCTCTTTTGTGTCATTAACCGTTTAAGTCTGTCCGTGATATGGTCATAGACGGCCGGCAATTCCCAGCCGGATTCAGAGTAAGCGTATGACTTTCTTGCCGTTCTAATGTGGACTGTCACTTCATAGCGCCCTCGCTCTTTGCCAGGTCTGCTGAACTTGGATTTTATGACGGACTTGGCTTCAAGGATATCCGGGAAAATGCGATGTAATTGATTAACCGTTCGGCTAAATTTCGCCTTGGCTGCTTCAGCCTCGAACGGGTCTTCGGGTAGGCCTATGATAGATATCGGTACGTCAGGTTTAGGCTCAGCTTCAGCTAACAACATCACGAAGTCTCTATGAGTCGCAACGGCCTGCAGCTCGTACCACTGAGTTATCAGAACATATGTTTTCGAATTGTCGAGCATCAAGTCCAACGCCGCATCCACGACAGTCTCTGGAGCACACGTTAGCGGATTCAATTCCATGACGTCTCTTACAGGAAAGTCGAAGCTTCGTTTGATTTCTGGTATTCTCGATTTACTACCGATTCGTTCTGCGACAGTTATTCGAGAGACGATTTGGCTGGATGTGATGAGGCCCGTCAAGCGGCGTTCGTGGATGACTGGTATGTGATCAATCCGCTTTCGAAGCATCAAGTCTCTCGCACTAGCCACGGATGTCGAAGTCTCGATAGTTACCGGGCTTGCACTAGCGATCGAAGTTATCCGCATTTCATTGCCGATCCTACCTCTAATCTCCTTGAGGAGGTCAAGGCGGTTCACTTGACCGATCATCCCGCGACCGTCTGATACTGGAACCGCGCTAATTCTATGATCGTACATCAATCTTGCCGCTTGCTCCACTGTGGTGTGTTCGGAGATAACTGGAACATGCAGCGTTACGGTTGCAAGCTTAGTACTCTCCATGCCGCCAAGTTTCAGAACTTCTCTTACGGATATCATGCCGCATCGGTTGCCCTCCGGCAAGAAAACCTCGTACACTCCTCGCTCTCTAAGGAAAGCAACGACCTTTGAGAGGTTACTTTCAGATGGCGGGACGGCGAGGCTTGAGATGAAGGCATCTATTGACCGGCGCTTCAATTCCTCAAGAGCCTTTGAGATGTTGGCTACCGACAATATGGGAGACTCATCCTATGCAGCTACTTCAGGTTTGGAGTTCTGAATGATTCCACGATCTCTCAAATATGTTCCGTAGCAAATGAGAGCCCACAATGACCGAGCAGCCCTGTCAGGCACTGAATATGAGGGTAGCCCCCTCTTCTCGAAAGCCGCTCTCATGGTCACGGCCATTTCAGTTTCACCCATGTCGCAGGCTGTAACCGGTTTCTCGTATTTCGGTGCCGCCTTGGAAATCTTGTCGGCTGCGTCATCTAGAATTGTGGGTGCATGGTGGAGTGTAATCAATACTAGTCCACCGATCTCAGGCTCTTCGAGAATCGTTGACAAGGCCAGCGAGAACATCTCACTTGAGGCCTCTGCAGTCAAATCCATCGGGTTGAAGCCTGAAAGGACTGGCAACAGGAGTTTCTTCGCCTTAAATTCGGAGAACTTGGACATGAGCCGCTCGGGAAATCTCTTCACGTCTAATCCAGATTCCTCCAACGCGTCGGCTGCAATGATGCCTGGACCGCCCGCATTGGTTAGCACCGCTACGCTACGAGTAGTTCCAGGGGGTTGCATTGACAGTGCTCGACCGAAATCAAAAAGCTCCTCCACATTGTTTGCTCTTATGACTCCAACCTGCTTGAATGCGCCGTCATAGATTGCGTCCACTCCTGCTAGGGCTGCTGTATGAGATGCGGCGGCTCTAGTTCCGGCTTCGGTCTTGCCTGACTTCAGAGTGACGATGGGCTTCTTCTTAGTCGTCTCCTTAGCTTTGTTAAGAAAATCTCGACCTTTTGAAAGGCCTTCAATATACATGAGAATAACCTTGGTCTTGTCGTCATCTGCAAAGTATTCAAGCAATTCATCCTCCGAGACGTCACATCTATTTCCATAACTGACGAAGCCTCGGATCCCCATTTCATGCCCGGCCATATAATCGAGCGCTGCTGCACCGAATGCTCCGCTTTGTGTGAGAAATGAGATTGAACCAGGTTTCGGTCTTGGTGTCGCAACGACTTCACGTCCATCTGATAGGAATTTATGCTCGGGGAGGAAGAGAGTATCCACTCCGGTGTGCGCATCATAAATCCCCAGACAGTTTGGCCCAACGATCCTGATGTCGTATTTTCTTGCCACGTCTACTAATGAATTCTCCAGCTCGCGGTTGCCTATCTCCGCGAATCCTGAGGATATTACGATGGCTGCTTTGGTACCCGTTTCACCTGCTTCAGCCAAAATTGCTGGAACAGCCGTGGCGGGCACGGCTACTACTATTGTTTCGGGTGGCTTCGGTGTGGCCGTCACCGATGGGTAGCACTTGGCTCCGAGGATTTCTTCATGGTTGGGGTTCACTAGGTAGACTCGCCCCTTGAAGATTCCTCTCCTGCTGTTCGTGAGCATGTTCTCTGCTAGAACGTAACCTATTCTATCAGGAGTTGAAGACGCTCCGACTATTGCTAATGATCTTGGTTCGAAGAATCGCCTCAGGCCACTAGCTTCTTTAGGTATTGAACGTCTCCCCCGCTTTTCCGCTCTTTCCAGAATTGACAGACGTCGCTATTGCTTTCAATGTAGCGGTTCAGGGCTACCTCGGAAACCATTTCAGCGGACCGGGAGATTTGCGTCAGATTCCAGATGATTCCTCTCAAAGCTAGTGCGACTTTACCGTCTTGGACGGTGGACACAACGCGTTCCGTTATGTCCTTCTCCATATGCTCAATTTCCTTCGAACGTCCTATGATTCGATTCGCAAGATCAACATCAAGCATACTGAACGAATCCATCGCGCCTTTGCAAATACCGAGCGTTTCAGCTCCGAACTTGCACACGTCGTCAATCATGGGTCCATATTGGCCGTACTTCTCGTCAGACATTGAAAGTATCTGATTGGCTATGGATTCGCTGCAGTCTGCAATTTCCTCAAGGTACTTGGAAACTGCACGGTAGCCAACGGCGTTGGTCGCTGATTCGATTCCAACATGTCGTGATAACGGGATTTTTGAGATCGCTCGGAATATCTGTCGTAGTATCAACCAGTATAATCGGTCAGCCTCATTTTCAAGTTCAAGCACCTCCACGGCGAGGGAGAATTTTCGATCCATTAGAGACTGCATCGCAGTCTCGAGCATTGACGCCGCGACCTTGTGCAGTCGAGACAGGAGGCCAGTTATGGGGAACTTGGATGGATCGAGGAAGCACTGTATTACTGCCTCCTTTGGTGTCTGTTCAACGATCCCTAATCCACTGAGTCTTCTCGTTGAATTTCGAATTTCATTGAGCTGTTCAGCGGTTAACTCGGTCGAGGAGGAAACTATGATCGTGTCCCTGCCGAGTATATAATTACCAGTAATTAGCCTTGTTAAGAGGTCTTGATCCTTACACGCGTCTGCGTTGATCTTGCAGACGGTCATCTCTTCAGATTCCATCTCGCTGCCGGGAGTGACTATGAGTTCTCCGAACTCGGAGAGGCGAAGCGTTACTACGCCTCCTTGTTTCAAGCCAACCTGTCTTACCCAGTCTCTCGGCAATGAGACTGTCAACGTGGAATGTCCGACTCTCTGGACCTTGCGAATCTCCAATAACAATTCACTCTGTTATTTCCAAACGAGATCTGTGGAGTGAGAGTACCTTGCGCTGCGCAATCCTGTTATATATTTCGCCGCGATTCTATATAGAGAAAGTGTGGAACGTATTCTCATCGTATTGGCGTACGTACCCCCTCATTCGTTGGCCTTCAAGCTCTGTTCAGCCGATCTCTCATTTCGTTTCGAGGGAAACACCATTTTGACTTTGGATATCGTGCATTCATTCCCTCCAATAATTTGTAGAGTAGCCTTGCAGCGCGAAGTGATATGAAGAGTCGTCATCTGGATTCAATTTTGAGTCGTATCCGCACTCGGAGCAATGGACGTTCGCGGTGACCTACTCGATAATCAACTTGGATTTCTCCAAAATACTTGCGTTCGTCAGGATTCCGTAGGAAAACTGAACCTGCTCAGTGGAGAGGGATCTCAGCTTTCAATCTTCAGATGCACCTCAATTACCCGATTTCATCCTTGTTTCATGGCTAGGTCGAGTAATACGTCAACAATCAGTGATGCTGCGGTGAATTCGTGCAAGAACTGAGGCCTAAGCTCCGTCAAGGCCTAGGGCCTTGATGGTCTCTTCCACGCTCGACCCGGTCTTGCAGCTTGTCGCGACCGTTACCGCTTTGGGGCTGATCTTGGCCGCGTCAGAACTCGGTTTCTTCGGTTCAACGTCCATGGCTCTAGCAAGGTCAGCCTTGTTTATCGCCACAAGATTGGCGCCCGTGAACATCATCGGATGCCTCAAAACCGTGTAGGGACCTTTCGTGACGCTGATCACAACCAGTCCCTTATCCGAACCTAACGGGAATTCTGCAGGGCATATTAAATTGCCCACCTTTTCGATGAAGAGTAAATCCAGCTTGTTCAGCGGTATTCGATCCATGGCCTTTCTGATCAAGTCGGCGTCCAAATGGCATTCTTTGCCTGTGTTGACCTGTACAGTTGGTACTCCTGCTGAGGCTATCAGGTCCGAGTCTATCGTAGTTGTTACATAGCTTTCGATCACAGCTATGCGTTACTTATTCTTGAGGCGAGAGATCATGGCCTTTATGAGCAATGTCTTTCCCTATTCCACGGGGACCCCATAACGTCGATAGCTTGGTCCCTATTCTCCTGAAGCCGTCGCCTGTTTTCAAGCGCTAGACGTTGGTTCTCTTTCAGTATGTTGACTTCAAGTTCGATGTCGAACACTTCCCTCATCAGATGTCACGATGTCAACTGGCTTGCTCACGTGTTCCAGCCACGATTGTGCTAGATTTATGTGATGTTGAACATGCCTCTTGATTCCTTGAAAAGGCGCGTGATTTGTTTTCTCTTACTGCAACTGTCGAGGCGTTCTCTAATCAAGATATGAGTTGAGATTCGAATATTTCCTGCAAGGAGGTTCTTTTGGAGGCCTTTCAGTGGGTTTGCATTTCGAAGATCGCGTGCTGGTTTTCAGTTGGCAAAACGGGTCTTTACAATACATAGAATATCAGCAATATTCCTATCAGTAATTACATTGGCTCTGCCACATGGCGGGCGTATGCGAAGCACGCACTTAATGGAAGTGTTGAAGGATCAACTTGACCACGAGGAGCATGAGACAGAGGTGTACGCGCGTAAGGTCCGAGAGACCAAACACAGCGTGGTCAAGCTAGTCTATGCTAAACTCATGCGGGATTCCATGCAGCACGCAGAAGTTCTGAATTGCGCAATAACCTACCTAGCCGCAAACCAATGGGAGGCACTGGCACCAGTCAACGAGAGCCGCGAAGAGATCCTACACCTCATGGACATGGAGGAAAAGGCATTGCGTCTCTTCACAACGGCGTCAACCCAGGTCACAGACGCGCACCTCAAATCGCTACTAACCATGCTTGCACTGGACGAAGAGCAGCATTACGCTATGCTTCGATATGTTCTGGAGAACTTTGTCGAGAAGGAGGTTCTTAAAGCGTGAGCCAAACAATGACTGTAACTCAACCTCGTGCTTTCGTTAAGATCCTTGAAGAGCGTTGCAAAGCTTGCGAGCTCTGCGTTGTTTCTTGCCCATCAGGTAACTTGAAACTTTCACCGAAACTCAATCGATCAGGATTTCATCCAGCTGAATTCAACTATAAGGGCGCTAAGGGTGAGTGTACAGGATGTGCGATATGCTACTGGGTCTGCCCAGATTTTGCAATAAGTGAGGTTCTGGTGAAGGCGTGAATGTCTCGAGTATATCTGAAGGGAAACGAGGCCTTAGCATACGGCGCACTTGAGGCAGGGCTGAACGCTTACTTCGCTTACCCAATAACGCCGTCGAGTGAAATCCCTGAAACCTTGGCAAAGGAGTTTGGAAACAAAAAGTTTCCAGAATACAAGTTCTTCCTTCAAGCAGCTAGCGAATTGGAGGCAATTAACATGGTCTTGGGTGCATCGGCTGGGGGTGCTCGAGCTATGACTGCTACTTCGAGTCCCGGTTTCAGTTTGAAACAGGAGGGCTTGTCCTATGCGGCCACCATGGAGCTACCATTTCTGGTAGCTAACATTTCTCGCGCAGGGCCAGGTTTGGGGAATCTGGGACCTGAGCAGAGCGACTACTTTCAAGCCACGAAGGGAGGCGGCCATGGCGATTACCGGTTGATAGTATTAGCCCCTGATTCGGTACAGGAGATGGCATTGTTTCCACGGCTCGGGTTCGACCTAGCATTCAAGTACCGTAATCCCGTCCTGATTCTTGGTGATGCATTTACAGGTCAACTGAAAGAGGATGTTGAGTTTCCGGAAGTCGAACTGGCACAGTATAATGTGTCTTCTTGGGCGACTACAGGCGCAAAGGGCAGAGAGCCGCATGTACTGAACTCACTTGAGCTGGATTATGAGAAACAGTACAGACACATGGCCAAGATCTTCGAGAAATACAAACAGGTTGAAGCTAATGAAGTGCGATTTGAGGAATATCTTACTGAAGACGCCGAGAAGGTCATTGTCGCCTTCGGTATTGTTGCGCGCGTTGCAAAGGGCGTTGTGAATCGACTCAGACAGAAAGGCATTCGAGTAGGTCTTATTAGACCCATAACTCTCTGGCCCTTCCCGAAGGCAGTTCTCTCGAAGCTTGCGTCTGAAGGAAAACAGTTCTTAGTCGTTGAGTTGAACACAGGGCAGATGTATCAAGATGTGAAACTCGCGGTTGGCGACAAGGTGGCAGTCGGCTTCTTGGGTAAATGGGGCGGCATTGTTCCGACAGAAGCGGAAGTGGAAGCTAGACTTCAACGGTTGGAGGCGGTTTTGGCATGAGCCAGCTGATTCTTAAGGTCAAGGCTGGTAGGCTCAAGTCGCTAACTGAGAATCTGACTCACTATTGTGCGGGATGCGAACACGGGACTCTTACTAGGCTAATAGCGTCTGCAATGGACGACATGGGAATACGAGAAAGGACCGTAATGGTTGACTCGGTTGGCTGTAGCGTTCTGGCTTACAACTACATCAGCTGCGATCACGTTGTTGCACCCCACGGACGGGCTCCAGCCGTTGCTGCGGGTCTTAAGAGAGTGAGACCAGATCTAATGGTATTCACAGTCCAGGGAGATGGAGATGCCGCATCCATTGGCCTGTTGGAATTGATCTACGCCGCGAAGAGAAGTACTCCGATAACGGTATTCCTTGTAAACAACGCTATCTACGGTATGACTGGAGGCCAAATGGCACCCACGAGCCTCCAAGGGCAAGTCACGACAACAACGCCCTTCGGGCGAGATGTTGCTTTGACAGGCACAGAGTTCGATACATCAAAGCTGCTCGCTGGGATTGATGGAACCGCTTACGTGAAACGTTCAAGCCTAGTTCTGACGGAGCTCTCCAGTCCCAGAGGAAAAGTCTACACGATAAAGAACATTCTAGATGCGAAGAAATCCGTCGAGACCGCGTTCCAAGTGCAAGCGATGGGCGGTTTCGCTTTCGTAGAACTTCTGAGCACTTGCTCCGTAAACTGGAAGATGCCGATCCTCGAGGCCAAACGATATGCCAACGAGCAGATGATCAAGAAGTATCCGCTCGGTTTGTTCAAAGACACGTTTGGAGTTGAGAAATAATGAGTAAGACCAAAGTCCTAATTGCCGGTCACGGAGGTCAAGGTGTCCTTCTCCTAGGTGACTACATCGCATACGCTGCCATGCTTGAAGGGAAGCATGTCGCATACATCCCATCCTACGGTCCAGAAACCCGCGGAGGCAGGGCGAAATGCTATGTCATAATCTCTGATGAAGATGTCGACAACCCGATAGCAGAGGAACCAGACATCGAACTGATCATGAACCAACCTTCAATGGACTTTCTGAATAATCTGCGGCCAGGCGGTTTGATCATCTTTAATGAGTCACTAATCGACACGGGAGTAGACCGCGACGACGTCAGGAAATTGGGGGTTCCAGCAACAGAGATCGCGGATAACCTCAAGCAGGATATACCGTCTGACCAAGCTCACGACACGAAGATGTTCGCGAATTCTGTGATGTTCGGAGCCTTCCTGCAGATGTGCGCGGCTAGCGTGAGTGACGATCGCGTCAAGGAAGCGTTGAAGCATTTCCTTGCGGGTAAGAAGGAGATATTGATGCCGTTGAACTATGCCGCGATCATGAAAGGCAAAGAGTTTGCAAGGACGCATCCGGCTCTGGACGTGAATGATCAGACAACGTTCCACTGCATACCCAGTCGGGCAGCGGGGTAGTTCGTTAGCCACACCAATAGCGGAAATTGCCTAACTTTTCTTCCACTAGCCTAATCCCTTTGTCGGCGCAGCTAGGACATAAGTGACCATGTCCCTGCTCCTCCATTCCAAAAGACCTCTTGTGGTCAGTCATCCAGAAGCACCTTCCGCATGCCAAACATCTGCGTTGAGTTGTCAGAACCTTGGTTCCGAGCTGAGCTGATCGGTTCCGGGCGATCTCTTCGGCAAGAGATCTGTTGATTCCTAGGGCTAGACACATCTTTGGTTCATCGGACGGAGACCCAATATCGCTTACAAGCAGATCATCTTCCTGCGTAACCCACACATCAAACGCGCCATGCAAAGCACACTCGCCGTCGTAATTACTTGCAGAACTACCTCTCTGTCCCAACAGGCAATCCTTGCCTGTAGCATAGCACTTGCCGCCTTCCACGTAATTCATGCACAACTAGCGGCTCCACTCCCCCGATAGCCCTTGTCATCGGTGCATTTTCTTTAGGATTTACCCTTCATATCCTATCGCGAACGTTAGTGCGCAAGCCATAGAGGAATAATGCAATTCGTCGTATTACCTCCCCAACTGATCTGCACGCGATTATAATACAGACATTAGTATAATTACCGTAAATTGGAAAGATTCTAGCTAAAGCTGAAGAATCAGGGCGCGAAGTAGGCATAGTGAGATGGTGACGCTTTCCGACAGGGTTGCCTCACTTCACATCTCGCCAATCCGCCGCGTGGCAGCTCTTCTTGCAGAAGCAGGCAAGAACCGAGAGATCATTTCCTTTGGTGGAGGAGCGCCGAGCCTACCGCCGCCTGACGAAGTTTCGACTGAAATCTCAAAAAGAATCTCTGAGAACGCCCAAGGCACTTGCGCCTATACTGGTACTCGAGGTTTCTTGGAGCTGCGCAAGCTCATTGCGGACGACTGGACAAGGCATGATGGTACCACGTATGATTCCGCTAACGAAGTAATCTTGACGGATGGCGCAACAGACGCCATATTCGCGGCGTTCATGTCAGTTTTTAACAAGAACGACGAAGTAATCCTAACTGACCCCACGTACTTGGGCTACTTGGAAGCAGCTCAGATTGCAGGCGCTCGTCTGACTAAACTTCCAGTGAACGTTGAAGAGGGATACCAACCAAACCTTGAGCTTCTCAAGTCTCTCATAACGAAACGAACGAAGGCTGTCATCTTACTCAGCCCTGACAACCCGACGGGACGAGTGGTCAGCTCAGACTTTGCAAAGGGCTTGCTTGATTTGGCCAACGACCATGATTTCTGGGTCATATATGATTCAACATACCGCGACATTGTGTACGCGAACACTTCCCAACCGAAGATCACATCTCTGCCAGGGGCGCATGAGAAGGTGATCTGTGTAGGTAGTTTTTCTAAGGAATCATCGATACCCGGTCTGCGGCTAGGGTATGCCTTGGGCCCGGCGGAAGTTATAGACTCGATGGAGAAGGTGAAGCAATACACGAGTCTCGCACCCAATACGCTTAGCCAGTATGCGATGATTCGATTCTTTACAAACGGTGTCAAAGAACGGTACCTTAGAAACATTGTTCTCCCAACTTACGTGAAGAGGCGGGATTTCATGGAGAAATGCATTAAGCAGTACCTGCCAGAGGCAAGAACAGTAAGACCCGATGGCGCGTTCTACTTCTTCGTGGACATGAGACGCTACTTGAATGCAATGGATCGTGATGAGGAAGAACTCTGTAATCGCTTGTTGCACAGAAAGAGTGTGATCGCCATACCCGGTTCGTTCTTTGGCGAGAAGGGCGTTGGACATGTGAGACTCACGTTCGTTAGCGAACCTGAGGAACGAATAGAACTCGGAATGCGGAGAATCGGCGAGTATGTCTTCTCCTACGCCTTCTCAGTAGCCGCCTAACCCTAGATTATGAGAAACTAGGCCTACGTTGAGGGGTAGGTTGAACGGACGGGTAATCCATAAAGTAAAAGCACGTCGGTTTGGTACTGAGAAACAATACTGAAACCTATATTCTAGTGACTAGACTATACTAGTTGTGCGTAACATGGAAGCCAGAAAGGTCCAACGCGTAGGATATTCAACTCTCACTGTTTCTCTGCCACGAGATTGGGTTGAAGATGTGAAACTCAAGGCAGGTGACATTGTATCAATCAAGCGTGAAGACGACGGCTCTTTGAAACTCATACCGGGAACCGAACACAAGCGGGAGGAAGTCAAGAACTGCGTCGTAAACGCAGACCTCTGCAACTCGACCAATCTTTTAACTCGGGTCATTACTGCGAACTATATTCTCGGCCATGACACGATCCAAGTCGTAGCCAAAGATGAGTTGAAGAAGGTTCACCTTGAAGAGATTCGTGCCACAACCCAGCGTCTCACAGGGTTGAGCATTGTCGAGCAGACCCTGAAACAGATCACACTTCAGAGCTTCGTCGACCCGACGCGGTTCCCGATTTATGGGCTAATACGTCGTCTGCATATCATAATCGCTTCGATGCTCGAAGTTTCTATCAAAGCGCTTACCGAAAGGCGCCCCGAACTGGCCTCTGAGGTCACGCATATGGAGGAGGAATCCGACAGGATTTACTGGCTTATCGTCAGACAATTGTTGCTCGCAATACGGGACAGGAGCGTCGGCTCAAAGATAGGCATAGAGTCGCCCCTTCACATAGCGGGCAATAGAGTCGTGGCGAAGACTCTGGAGGAAATGGCAGACTCCGCAGAGAACATCGCGAACGAGGTCTTATCCATAAAAGACCGGGAGATTGGAAGCGAGAGTATCCTCAACGAAATTTCGAAGTTCGCAACTCAGATCACAAAGAACTCCGAGCAGAGTATCAAAGCGCTACTCACCTCGGACATAATGCTCGCGAATGAAGCGGTAGAGATGGTAGAAGTAGGAGAGAACGACGAGAGAAAGCTGACACAGAAAGTGCTTACCCATGTAAAAGATGTAACCGCGGCTGTAAGCCTCCGTACAATTGTCTGGAATCTTGGCCAGATATCCAAGTATTGTAGAATGATCGGCGAGGTCACGATAAATCGCATACTTGAGAAACCTACCACAATCTGCGAATACCTGCCGGTCGCTGAAGCAAGAGCAAGCTGAATTAACTAAGTCTGGGAAAGCAATTGGGATCGCTTCTAGTTCTTGAGATGTTTACCTATCATTATGAGGTCTGAGTGAATCTCATACCCTCTAGCCTTGAAGAACTCAAGCGAGTTTCTGTTTCCTTGATATACTTGAGCAGTCACTTTTCTGGCACCTTTAGCGGTCAACCGTTTCTCCAACTCGTCAATCAAGGCGTTGGCAATACCTCTCCGCAGATGTGCAGGCTTGACTGCCAGGTGATTGATCCATCCACGCCTGCCATCCCATGCGCCCATTACCACTCCAACGATCTCATGCTCCCCTTCTGAGATCAGAAATAGGTCAGGATCCCGCTGCAACTTCAGCTTAATGTCGTCGAGTTCATCGCCTAGACGAAGAACAAGTCTGGCTTCCTTCCCAAGTGTCACGACTCTAGTGTAATCTTCAATTCGGAATTCACGGATCAGCATGTTTTGAAATCCCATTCAGTTCAACGACTTGAGCAGACTGGGGATCAAGATCGGTTCTGCCTTTTGTGACTAGAATTCTGGAAAGTTAACTGAGTTTAGTTGGCTCTCTGGCACTTAACGCCTATGATTCGTTGTTGTTTCACATGATTGCTTCGTCTATCAGTAACCTAAAGGGCGCCCGGTCTAATCTGACTAGTGTGGAAAGCCATAAATTCCATAGATGAACATTTCTGAGGAATAGTGATCTGCTACGGTTACAGCAGTAGTATTGATGACGATGCTTGGAGGGACTGGCGAGAAGTTGAGCTGGTCGAAGGCGACCAAGGATCGTCTGAAGAAAATTCCGGGTGTGAAAGAAGCATACGGTGTCTTAGGTCGTTATGATTTAGTTGCCGTCGTAGAAGCAGAAACGTTGGAGAAGCTAACTGCATTGGTTGCAGATGACATCAGATCAGTGCCCGGAATACAGGCTAGTGAGACTTTGACCATAGTCTTCTAGACCGGTTCTGGCAAGACAATCACAATTACGTTTCTTCGTCATCTGGCCTCTGCGCGTGCCTCGCACGAACGCAGAAAATCAAAGGCAGAAAGATACTCTTGGCTAACCTGAAAGCAAGTCAATAAGAAAGATTGGCAGGTAACCTTGAGAATGAGCCCCTAAACAAACAGTTACTTTCAAGGCTGCACCAGCCAGATCTACGAGCTTCTGATTGATTCTGGGAGATACGCTAAATTCACCGGCCACAAGGTGTTGATCATTCCAAAAGCCGGCGGAAGATTCAGCGCTTGCGACGGGAATCTGAGGGGAACGTTTCTTGATTTAACGCCTTTCAAGATAATTGTAATCATACGGAGTTCTGGAGCTGCCAGTTGGCCGAAGCACCGCTGTTCCATGGTAACCAGTCGTTAGGGCGAAGAGCAGCACCAGGTTGACCTTTACCGATTGTGTTCGTGAAGAAAGGTATGAGGGCATCAAACAAAGGTTGGCGGACCTGTTATTGGAAACGCTGAGGTCTGCTGTGATCCAGTTCAATTGACCAAAGGGGAGAGTGCCCACTTTCCATGATCTTTCACTGGTCGGACTGCAGTTACATGTGAATTCTGAAAAACCGTAATTGCAATCTTCACGCCCTTATGTTATAGTTGAGCAAACTTCGTAATCCCATTGTAGAACTTATGCTCAGTCTTCTAATTAGGAAGCATCCCACACTTGCAATCTCAGGGATCCCTAGCAGGTGTTTGCATTGAAGAAAGAGTCCACTATTCTCTTCTTCATTGCTGTCTTCGTACTTCTGACGCTCTCGATCCCGTCAAGCGTCATCGCCTTTACACCGAGTTCTCAACCTAAAAGCAACGCCCTAGTCCTCTCATCGATGAATGAAACAGCGCCCATGGGAGATTACGCTAAGACTCTCCTCAAGTACCTAGAACGCGCGAGCTACAATGTTACGTATCTCACTGATGGTGCAGTTACAGTTGATCTCATCGTAAATCACTTGAACGATTATAGAGTTGTGATCTGGCGTACTAACACTTTCAACTGGGCTCATAGCATCTATTGGTACATTGGCGAGAAAAGCAACGACGGCGTCCAGCAAAGGTACGCATCGGATTTTGCTGCCGGCCTCTTGAACGATCATACGGGCATAGTTGGCATGAATTCAGACTTCCTCAGGAATCACCTAAAGGCGAATAATCTAACGAAGGTCAAACTGATGGTCTTCATAGGGGGTTACGGCAACTCGATTGCATCACAATTCATCAAAGCGGGAGTGGCTTCAGTGATATTTACTCACGGAGACCTTTCGCTCCAACATGGGTTCATCGACAACCTAACCGTCCAGATGGTTAATTACTTGACACAAGGCCAGAATGTAGACACTGCTGTATACGAAACCGTTTCACCGTTTAACCAGGGACAAAAACCTCAGGACCCTCTCGATTCAACTTATGCACCGCCATTCTGGTACCTCGGCGATGGCACGTTAACGATAGTTTGATCAAATCCGAATTAGGATGCGATATACACATATCGCAACTTAATTAACAGTTGAGTGCGTTTAGTTTCTGTGTGACGTTGTAGATTGCGTGTGTACAGCTTTGTGCCTCTCTAGGGGTCATGGGTCAGAACGTCCCAAGACATCGTAGGTTGATGGTTGGCCACGAGAGCGGGGATTGAACGGCAGTCTGGTGTATCGCAGACGTCGTTTTCTGCGGTGCTTCTTCGCAAAGCGTTTGCCGTCGGGGTTTGAGGGTGGGATTGCATCCTTTGCTTTGTGGATGGAGTAGGGATATAGGGAGTCTACGATTTGTCGCGCAGTTGAGGCACTGGTCGGTATGTGAATGTATTGAATCCCTGTATAGTGAAGCTCCATCTCGCTGATTCAACAGTTAGCGAGAGTAGGAAGGTACAGAACCAAGCCATTCCGTAGAGGAAAGGTAAGTGGTTACAATTGCGATCGGATTGTAAGATTGGCCATTCGGGCCAGATTAAGAGTTTGATCTAATGTGGATTGATCGTGAGACCGCGCTGCCAACCGGTAATCATGTATTCGTGTGAGCGTCCAGGTGTTCCTGGCCAGATTCCAATCAACCACTCATAATTACCGGGCAATGCGTCTCTTGGAACCAAAAACGATCGGAGATATGTCTTAGCGCCCGGTGAAACTGTAACAACTACGTCGTTTACTGTATCCAGGATCTCACGATCGGTTCCCACCTTGCGAATACTCATGCCCAGACCCACTTGAATTGAATGTGAGTTAGGATTCGTAATGTAGAAGTAAGCTGTGATCGTTTCACCGGCAGCGGCGGTTGTTGGTGAAATGTATGAGCCTGCTCCTAACATAGGAACCGATTCCGTCTGATTGATCGATCTGGTAGGTGCAGACGCTCTCTCTAGGTAGTTACTTTGTCCCGCGAGGCTTGGTGGAAGATTTCCGACTCGCCACTCTGTGCTGGTCGTTTCCGCAATGTAATAGTCGAGCCCATCGAGTGTGAAATATGAGTAACGATTTCCTCCATGTTTGGGTGGGCTGCTCAAGTGTACTCCCACATTCAGGTGAGTAACTTCACTTCCTCCAAGGTCAGTGACTCCTGGGTACCAGATGAATATGACTTTGAACCCAAGGGACATCATCATGCTTGAGTACACGACTGAAAGATCATCACAGACACCGCCTTGAGCCAGCGTCTCAATAGGATAGAGCGTGTATCCTGATGTGTAGTCGTTCTCGACGTAGCCCAAGTTCTGCACGAAACTCAGCACAGTGTCGGCCTTGTCTTCCTCACCCAATTTGGCTACCGAAGCAACGTTTTTCGAAATATCTTGCACAGAGGATGTGTCAACGAATTGTGAGAAATTCACGTTAGTTCCATTATGATATAGAACCGGCGCAGAGTGGGGCATTGATCTCCAATAAGAGAGTCTATCTGCGGTGATGGTGAATAGCTCTGAATAAACTCTAGTCCCATAGGCTGTTAGGAACGATATCCTCCTCGTTGTATCTGAAGTGGCACTAGCTTCGATCTGATTTGATAATGATAGAACAATGACGAATATGAACGCAATAGTCACAAAGGCGTTCCTAGCGCCAGGCATGTTGATCACCCAAAATTGCAGATGGTGAGAATTTCTCCTACGACCTTCCTACCAACCATCGTAACCATCGTGCTCCATATCTCACGCCATGCATCGATACGAACCCTAAGCAAACGGTTGCCTCTCACAGTCTTCAGCAATCAACATTGTGCTTAGGCTGTTTTCAGTTTCGTACTATTGTGGCGGCTTAACTTACATATTCCGGTTCGATTCTGATCTATGTTGTATATGTCTCATAGACCTTAACGAATGCGGTGATCTTCTCCTATTTCGGTGCCTCCTGTGTGAGATGCTAAATCGTCTGGTCAAGTTTGACGGTTTCGAACTCTTTGGGAAGAGTCAATAGTTGTGTTGGCTGTCTTCGGTTCTCATTACGGTATTTGCTGCAAGTCTAACCTACAATTCCATCACCCGATTTCAAACGGCAACAAGATAAGGAGCGGGGCACAACGCGAAATGGGTCTTCATTTGCCAGAATGGTTGAATAAGGCACTTGGGCTTGAACGCTCAGAGAAGCCACCGTCAGATATAGGAGAAGTCGTGGAAGGAGTTACGCCTCACTCGCACTGTCAGAGATGCGAAAAGGCGATAACACTGGGAAAGAGATTCTGCAGTGAAGTCTGCAAACGTGGGGAGGGCAGAAAGGGACCATCGTCACTCGTCTGGATAATTATCCTCATGTTGTTGATGCTACTCCTGTTCAGTCGTTAAGAAGAACAGGCAGCAACTGACAATGCATCAAAAACAACAATGAGTAGACTATACGTGCTCTCGGTTACTCTCCACCATCACCTTATGGCGTGCTAGACCTCCGAAGAAAGTAAGAATGATTCAGGCGCCCTAAGCTTGGTGGTCGCAGGGTTTCGGCTGTGAAACCGATGCCGAAGTTTCCTTCAGGAAACATAGACACGATAGGACCTTTACTTACTATGCCCACAATCAGACTCGGTGATAATGAGGTCCAAGCTTGTAGGTAAGAAATCGTCGGTAGATGTTATGGCGCCGCCGGCAGGGATCGAACCTGCGACCAACGGGTTTCGGTGCTTTCCAGCTTAACAGCTTCAGCCCCTTTCTATGCGTCAGGGTCCGCTGCTCTAACCGCTGAGCTGGCGTCTGCGCGTTTGTGCACATACGGCGGCTCGTGTTTTCTCGGCGGCACTAGCGCCATTTGGCTTCTAGCTCTTTATTTAAGGATTGGTAACGTGTCCTGAGACTCAAAACTAGCGGATCAGCTCGCTCAAACGTTTCAGGTTCTTGAAGAGTCATGCTCACGCTGCCACGCTCCACAGAAAGCGCACTTTCGGACTCCTTCAGGGATTAAGGAGCCACATGACCTACAATTCGTCAGTCTCTCAAGTTCTATCACGGGTTCTCTAGCATTCCGCGTTCTGTTTCTGAACCAGAGCAAAACCCCAATTAGGATTGCGACAACTGCAGCGCTAATTATGCTGAGGGCAATTTGGTCAAGCATTGGAATCGTTGCTTGCACGGTGGATTGGCGTATTAGATATCTATGATAACCTGCTTGTACAGATCGCTACGGTGATTCGGTTGGAAGATCACCATAAGGGTTTCCAAAACCTAGCCTCGGTTAGCGACGCGCTTCGCGTATTCCTTGATGCTGTCGGCAGTCCCCGGATCCAACTTGAGCTTGTGCGCGTAGATCGGTCGGTTGGAAGAGTACTGGGTGATCACGTCATTGCGAATCAGTTCATTCCGCAAACCGATCGAGCAGCGATGGACGGCTACGCTGTTCGCTCGTCAGATGTTCAAGATGCTTCCGAGGCGAACCCGGTTGTTCTACAGCTTGTTGGAGAGAGTGAAGTTGGCGAGACCTGTAAGATCCGTGTTCAAGTCAACCAAGCAGTAGCCGTTGCAACGGGCAGCAGCGTTCCATCCGGAGCTAATGCTGTAGTGATGGTGGAGCGAACGAAAATTCTTCCGGGACGCAAAGTCTCTGTATTCTCATCAGCTGCTCACGGCCAAAACATTTCCAAAAGAGGAGAGGATGTCAAACCGAGAACGCTCGTCTTGAATAGGGGCCGACGAATTCGCCACGAAGACATAGGAATCTTGAAGGCACTGGGCGTGGAACGAATTCGCGTTGTACGAAGGCCTCGAATGGCAGTAATCTCAACAGGCAATGAACTTACCAAATTGTCAAAGCACCATAGACCAGACAAAATTGTTGACATAAACCGCTCAATTCTTTCAGGAATGATTGGCGAACTGGGATGCGTGCCCGTAGATGTCGGTTTGGCAAGAGACGATGAAAAGGAGATACTCGCCCTTCTCAAGAAGGCGCTGAGGTCTTGCGACGCTCTCATCGTGACTGCAGGCTCCTCGGTAGGTGAGAAGGATTTGGTTCCGAGATGCGTAAACCGGCTTGGACGACCTGGTATGCTTGTGCATGGAGTAGCCATGCGCCCCGCCATGCCAACGGGATTGGCCGTTGTTGACGGCAAACCGATTCTATCTCTTCCAGGTTTCCCGATCTCGGCTATTTTCGGATTCCGTGTTTTCGTTCGTCCTCTAATCGCCCGACTACTAGGAAGCGAAGAGATCGTCGACCCCGTTGTCAGGGCTGTTCTCAAAGAAAGAATCAGTAATTCGCCGGGCTTTAGAGCTTTCGTTCGAGTGACGCTTAGAAGAACTTTAGATGGGTTAGTTGCTGAACCTCTTAAGATTCAACGATCTTCGGTGCTTATGAGCTTGGTCGCCGCGAACGGGATAGTAACCGTACAGGAGGATGTCGCTGTCATAGAGGCTGGACAAGAAGTTGAAGTTGCAGTAATTGGAGAAATAGCGTCATAGACAATCTGGAAATCATTGTCGTCGTTCTTTCTCGTGGATTCTTCTCGCGTTTCGGATCTCCCTAACCTCGTCGGCCAAGGAACGAAGCAACTCACTGCGTCTTCCTTTCTTGGCAACTGTCAGGTATCCTCCCTTCTCCCACCAGTTGCCGGGTCTGGACTTCGCGGCCACCGGATCGAAGTCGAGGGAGAGTCGTCTTGACGCCTCACTAATTTCATCAAGCTTGGGAGCCTGCAAAGCAAGGCCCTTAGCCAGCTTGCGGCCCTCTTTGCGTGACTTGGTCGAATCCAGATTGGCGGGCCAAACCACAATTCTGCCCGGAACTCTCAAAGCTCCTCGACTCTGCGTCCAATGAGTCCAAGGGAAGCTGTCTTCAAGCTATTTCTCTGTGCCTTGAATGAGGACGGCGTTAACCATGCCATGTTGACCCGGTCTGGATGTGATCAAGGCTTGGCCAAGAGGTGTGTCAATAACCGCGCCTTTAGTTATGACGCCCCGGCGCTGGTAGTCGACGTTCGCTGGGTTCTTTACGACTCCACGGATCTCCGTTTTCTGACTCTTGCCAGTAGCTGGGTCAGTGACATTGACTGAATTGACAGCTAAGGCCCGCAGCTTGATTTTTCCGCCGCGACCACGAGTGGGCACAATTCGTGTTTCTCCCACGATGGTCTCAGCAGCGTCACTTCCCATCTCGAAAGCGCGCTTGCCGCGGAAGATGTGTTTCTTTCCGCCCGTCTTCTTTCGTTTGTGAAGGTCTCCGTGCCATTGCGGCATTATGTGATCTAACTCCAGATTCGGATTTCGATGACAGGCAACCGACCGTTCTTTTAAGTATTATTGTGTCTAAATGCAGGGGTTTCGAAAAGATCGACAACGGAAACTGTTAGTTGGGTGCGGCAGGAGGTTTCTTAGTTGCCCTATGCGCACCTATTGTCAAGAAGAGTTTTTCTAACTGTCTTTTCATTGACGGTAAGTCATGGCTTAGGTTAAAGTAGTCCGCGAAGTTGGGTGTCGTTCGAAGAACCTTCGTTCTCCCCAGCTTCTCATCTGCTATGAGGCCTGCTTCTTCGAGCTGCTTTACGTGTGAATAGGTCAGGTTGCCTCTGACTTTGGCAAGGTACGACTGAGTTACGGGTTGCCTGTACGCTATGAACGAGAGCGTCTTCATTGGTCCAGGCGTCAGCAGTTGTCGAGTGGCTAGACGTTTGACATGTCGCACATACTGCGGTTTCAATTGCATTACGAATCTGCCATCGCTCAGCTCCAGCACTTCTAGAGAGCTTCCATCGGCAGCATATTTGCTCTTGAGCGCCCGTGCGAATTCCTTGATTTTCTCTTCGGATCTCAATCCCACAATGGTTCCGAGGGTTCTGACGTCAATCGGGCGGCCGGTCACGTAAAGAGCGGCTTCGATCAAGGTAATTTTGTTCTTTGATACTTGACTGGACTCTGAGTGTTCGTTCGGGTCTTCAGGCAAAAGGTGGTGCCACTTCTCCTAGGCGGATGAGTATGTCCGCGCTTTCTTCTTCTTGTGCAAGCAGAATCTTCTTTTGGTTTGCGAGGAAGAGCAGCATGATGAAGACTCTTACAATTTCTAGGAGAGATTGCCCCTTCACCATCTTCCTGAACGAAAGAGGTGAGCCTCTAATGCTCAGTTTTATTATTTCCCCGTAGAAGTTCTGAATGTTCTCCTCTATGTGGGCTAGAAATTCGTCGAGCTGCTCGAAGACCGATGGAGGGCTAAGTATGAACGGTTTCCTTTCAAGAATTATCTTTTCGTTTTTCAAGACTTCTTGAAGTGCGTGAAGTATGTCGGTGACCTGAGTTGACGTGTACTCGAATCGCAAGGGGAAGGGTAGTGGTGGAGGTATTTCTTCGTTAGGTCTTGGAGCAGGGGGTTTCGGTGGTTCCTCCATCTTTAGGACAACCTCGGATTTCATGCGGTGCACGATGGACGAGGAAAGGAGGGCTGTGCCTGAGGCTGAGAAGTCAATGTAGCCCGATTTCTTCATTTCCGCAAGAAATGAGTTTAGTAACAATGCAATGTCGACGTCCCATGGCTTAATGCGATGAAGTCGTAGTAAGTCGAATAGTATTAGGTAGGGAGGCCTAAGCCAGAAGGGCTTACTTAGCTCTTCCAACGGCCTTTACCTCCTGCATCGGCAAACCTACTACTTGTGACACTCCCTCTTGGATGAACACTCCGTAGACTGAATCTCCTCTTGCGATCGTCACATCCTTCAAAGATACTATGATGAACTGTGATCCTCTCGATTTTGATCTGAGAAGTTCTGCAAGTCGTTGGGAGTTCACGATATCAAGGTGGGCGTCGATCTCGTCCATCATGTAAAAGGGCATCGGATGAATTGCCTGCAAAGCCAGAATGAAGCAGACTGTTCCTACGGACTTTTCTCCGCCGCTGGCGCTGCCGATCGTCGTCTCGGTCTTGCCTGGGAACTGTAATCTTATGTCTGCGCCTCCTTCGAGGGGAGATTCTGGTTTCTCTAAAAACAGTCGACCAACGCCACCAGTTACTGTCTGGAAGATTTCGTTGAACGATTGACTGACCTGGTTGAATGCTTTCATGAAGGCTTCGAATTTCTGTTGGTCAAGCTCATTCATGAATTGGACTATTGATAGCTTCTCCTTCTCAAGATCGTAGATTCTTGACGCTAGTTGCTTGTAGTTATCTTTGACCTCTTCGTATTGTGATACAGCTAGTTCGTTGACTCCGCCGATAGCTGCTAAATCCTTCTTCAGCGTTGGGAGTGTGTTTTCTACTGTTCGCATGTCTTCCTCTGTGACGTCAAGCACTTCCGTGTACCCGAGTTCCTTGAGTTCGTTCATGTGGAATTCTGCTTGCATCTCAAGGTGTTTGTGCGAGGCGTTGAGGTTTGCCAGTTCATTGTTGAGAGGATCCAATTTGTCTAGAATTCTAGTTATTTCCGACTCAATTTCTTTCATTTGGGCTTCGTATTCGCTTCGTTTCACCTTCACCGTAGCAAGTTCTTCAGATAACTTGTTGCGGTTGCCTTCTAGTTGTCTGAGTTCGTTTTCGTATTTCGATAGTTCCGATTTTGTGGATGCAAGGCTGGATGTAAGTTCCTGCGTTTGTTTGTCGATGCTCGTACTTTGTATGCTCGCTTGCTCTACAGATGGTTCGATCACGGCTATAGTGGATTCGAGGGATTTGACGCTGCTCTCGTTTTCCATTTTTTGTCTGATTAGGTTGTTAAGTTCTGTTGTGCGTTTAGAATGTTCATTCTCTATCTGTAGAAGCAGGGCTGATTGAGAATGAAGTTTTAGTGAACCGTGGGTTTGCTCATGTTGCTTCAGGATTGCTTGCATCTTATCTCTTTGGACTGTGCTTGCTTTGAGGATGGCTTGCTCAGTGCCTATCTCATGTTCAATCTGTTCGATGTGTGAACTGCTTTCTTCAATTGATCTGCGTACACGCTCAAGGTTCTTGGTGAATGATACAATCTCATTTTCCGTTGAGCGGATTAGATTCTTGATCTCGGCTCCATTCTTAGTCCGCTCGATCACTTCTTCGGCTATCCTTGCAAGGTCGTCCTCCGTTTTAGTGGCAAGTTTCTCAAGCGAGGTGAGTGTGTTCTTCAGTTGGTTAACTGTTCGTCCGCTAAGAATGAGCTTGGAAATGTCATATGGTTGCCTAAAGTAGCCAGTCTCCATTCCGCCGCCCGGCTCGTAGAGATCGCCCGTTATTGCTACGGCTCTAATTCCTTTCAGTGATGCTAGAAACGCGGCTTTTTGACTTAATGCCAGAACGGTATCACCAAAAACATAGTGGACGGCGGGTCCGAACATTTTCTCGGACTCTAAGCGTTCCGACAATGGGCAAATATTCTCGCCCAGATCCTCAGGTAGCTCGCTGCTCTTAGGTGCAGCCAAGTCTTCCAGTGGGATCAGTTTTATTCTTCCGATCTTCCTCTTCTTCAAAACCTCAATACAGGTGACCGCGGTTTCCGTATTCCTGACCACGAGGGCTTTCATCCAACCCGCAGCTGCGGCCTCTATTGCCTTTGCGTATTCGCCATCTGCTTTGACGAAACTTCCGAGCCTACCGTAGATTCCCGAGACTGTTCCAGCCGCAACCATCTCTTCTATGAATGCGAGTGCGTTGTCATCTGAGGCGAGGTTCTCAGCCAGATTCTTCTGAGTTTCGATCTCAGCGAGCGCTAGCCCCGCACGTTTCGCAACTGTGTTGGCGTGCTCGATTTCTCTTTTCCTTTGTACCTTCAGCGCCTCGTATTCAGTAATCTTCTTCTCAGCTTCGACTAGGCTAGATTCTTGGCTGCGTCTTATTTGGGCTAGCTCTTCGATACGCTTGTTGACATCGTGAACTAGGATTTCGTGTTCTTCCTTTCGGGATCTGACCATTCGAATATGATTTTCCAAGAGATCGATTTTTGTTGCGCTGGCTTTGATCTGTGCATTGAACTTAATGGCCCTGCTCGTGAGACTGTTTATTGATCTTTCCAGATCTTCTGCTTCTTTATTGTGTTCTCCAAGCCTCGTCCTGAGTGCCGTAAGCTTCTGGGAAGATTCGTCAACTTCTGCCTGCTTGGCTTCAAACATTTGCAGAATCTTGCTGTGCTCTTCGGCCAGTTCTCGCAGTTCGTTCTTTGAGTTTGTTACTTTCCCGGTAATTTCGGTTGAGCTTTGTTCGAGTTCTATCTTCTGCTTCCGAAGTAGTTTGATGTTAGCTTCTGTTGCGTTGGCCTGTGCTTGCAGTCGCGCGATTGTTGCACTGACATCGCCCATCATACGTTGTACTTCTAGGAGTCGTGCACTTCCTTTTTCAGCAACAGAGCTCTCAAATTCCTGTCGTTCTGAATCGATCTGGGATTTTTGCTGGAGGAGTTCATCTCTCTTGGTCTTCAACCCTTGGAGTTGCTGCTGGCGCTCCGAGATTTTCGCCGCCAATTGATTGACTTCAAGTCGAGCTTCTGCTATCTTGTGTGAGATGGTTTTGGCTTGAAGTTGGTTGAGTTCTCTGTGAATTTGTTGGTATTTCAGATAATCGTTGCGTTCGCGTTCCAGCGATTCCACTCTAAGCCTTACTTCTTCGATTTTCGCGGATGCAACTTGTAGATTGAGACTAGCTTGCTGCAACTCGGCTTGAGCTGAGGCTTTCTTGGTGTCATATACCGCTATGCCTATCATGTCTTCGATTATGCTTCGACGTTCCTCAGGCGTGACTTCAGCGAGTCTGGTGATAGCATGTTGAGGGACGATGTTGTAGCTTGAGACTTGGATATCCGCTGACGAGAGTATATCTGTGAGCTGTTTCCTTGAGACCCTCTTGCCGTTCAGTCGGTATATGCCTTCGCCGCCGCGACGGAACTCTCGGGATATCGTAACTGATTCAGAATCAATGGGGATCCTTCGGTCGTGATTGTCAAACTGAACTGCAACGTATGCGGATCTTGACGAGACAGCTTGCGCGCCCCTGTGAATCAAGTCGCCGATGGTTTCGCCTCTCAATTCCTTGGGACTCAGTTCACCAAGTGCAAACTTAACAGAGTCCAGAATGTTGGATTTGCCGGATCCATTGGGCCCTGTTATGATCGTGAGACCCCGGCTCAGATGGACTGTGGCCTTCTTGCCGAAAGTCTTGAATCCCCTTAGATCAATTCTCTTGATATATACCAAAGGTTGTCAAATCTCGCCGGGTTAATGCGCGGAATTCTGTTACTTTAGCGACTTACGTGAATTGCGGGATGCTCCAAAGTTGCGGAGATAAGGCTTGGTTACATTTTCATGATGATTTGTATCGATAAGGTTATGTCAAGTTTGGCATGAGGCTGTTCTTTCGTTATCGGCTAAGGATAACACGTTTCATTAAACGCCAGCAAATTCAGGAGCCAAAGTGAGTGTAGCGGATTGCTCGAAACAATTAAATGCGATTAGAGTCCAGTGGGCTTTTGCTTTTATCTGCCGAACCTTCGTTTCCTTCGCTGATAGGTTCTGACTGCTCTGAGGAGATCTATACGCCTGAATTCAGGCCAATACACATCTAGGAAGACGAATTCACTGTATGCAGCCTGCCAGATAAGAAATCCACTTAGCCGCTCTTCTCCAGACGTTCTTATGATCAATTCAGGATAAGGATTTGGAAGATGCGATGTGTAAAGGTACTTCGTGAACACGTCTTCGTCAACGGCATTGCCGTCCAACGAGCCAATCTTGACCTCGTCAATAATACGTTTGGCGGCGTCAACAATTTCTGCCCGTCCACCGTAGGCCACAGCAATGTTGAGGTAGTGTCTATCATAAATCGCGGTCACTCTCTCAACCTCACTAAGGGCGGATCTCAGTGATTCCGGCAGAAGTTCGAGGCGACCTATTGCTTTCACATGTACTTTGTGATCATGTATCCTTTCATCGGTAACCAGTCTTCGGGCTTCGTTCTCGATTATCCTGAGAATTGTGTCGACCTCTTCCTTGGGGCGCGCGAAGTTTTCAGTGGAGAACACGTACAGGGTTACCGTTTTGATGCCTAGGTCTAGGCACCATTCAAGGAAGTCTTCGCCGGTTCTTGCTCCGTAAATGTGTCCGTTGAGTCTGTCACCATATTTCTCGATTCCCCATCTCCTGTTGCCGTCTAGTATTATGCCAACATGTTTTGGCATTCCATCAGAGGTGACTTCCTCTTCCAACCATTTCTCGTAGAACTTGTAAGCTCCGATAATTCTGAGGAATGTTGGTAACATTGACTTACACTTGGGCTTGATCTATTGAACTAGCGCAGGGGCATGATCTTTCAAGGGGTATGGTCTCGATTGTTTTGCGTATTGTTTGTAGCATTTCAGGCATGATCTTTCTTCCAATGTTCATAACTTCGATAGCGGACAGTCGGGCCTGCTGTCCGGCGGCTCGGTTTGAAATGAAACAGAGCGCTGAGTAGCATACCTCAAGTTCCCTTGCTAGGAAGACTTCCGGTGCTCCAGTCATGCCCACCACGTCGCCTCCTAGAGTTCGTATCATACGTATCTCGGCGGGGGTCTCATATCGAGGTCCCTCCGTGGCTGCTAGGATTGAGTTGCTCCACGTCTTTGTCTTCCCGTCCTTTGCAGACTTGATCAAGAGGGTGCGGAGTTCAGGGCAGTAGGGTTTTGAGACATCGACATGTGTGACCGGAACGGTGTCGAAGAATGTGGTTGCTCTGCTCTTAGTGAAGTCGAGGATGTCCTCGGGAACCGCTAGGTCTCCGGGGTTATAGGCTGAATTAATTCCGCCCACCGCATTAGTCGCAATTATGCGTTCCACGCCAATGTGCTTCAGAGCGTACAGATTTGCCCTGTAGTTCACCTTGTGTGGAGGAAGATCATGTCTAGGTCCATGTCTAGGTAGAAAAGCAACTTCTTCCCTGCCAACTTGGCCGACCGATATTATCGGTGCAGGGCCGTAGGGCGTACCAATACGGACTTTTCGGGAGCCTTCGAGAAGATTTTCGAGGCCGCTTCCGCCGATTACCGCAATTCTGGGCATAGCTCGCGCATACTGTCCTTACTCATCCTCGGTGCCAGAGAGGGTGTCTCCCATCAATGCTTGGAATTCTTCGAAGGACAGCTTGCCTCCGGTGCGAAGCTTCTCGTTTGCCGCTTCCTTGTACTTTGACTTCAGTTTCTCCGCCTTTTCTGTCCTTGAGGTGACTTTCACTTCTCCTATTTGTGAGCGTATCTCTTCCATTCGTGTTAGGTTCTTCCTAAGGATACTTATGGCTTCATGACGTTGCTTGCTTTGCTCCAAATATTCTATGTGTTTCTGATCTGCCTCTTTCTTCTTGGCTGTTAGGAGTTTAACCGCTTCTTGCATTTCTGAGTGAACTTTCTCGCTTTCTTCCGCTATGTTCGTGAGTTCTTGGTGTGTGGACTGTGCTTGCATTCTGAGTGCGGCAACTTCCACTTTGAGACGTAAGAGTTTGTCTCTCACATTCCGCAGGCCCTTGTGTTTTGCTAGTTTTGCTTCTAGTTCTCCTATTCTCGCGACCATGTTCCTCTCACTCTTAGGGTCAAGTGGTGTTGTCTGGACATACCACTCTAAGCGTTTGACCTGCTTCGAAAGCTCAGACATACTGCCTTGCAATTGCTCGGAGATTTGCCCTGCTTGTTCGAGGAGCTTGGATAAAGTTGCGCGCTTCTGAGATGCAGCGGCTCTGGCCTCGTCGCGTTTCTGCTTAAGCTCTCTGACCTTGGCGTTCAGAGAGTCTCTCTTGTACTTCAGTTCCCTTACTTTGGATGAGAGCGCTTTTACTTCGCCGTTCAGTGCATCTCGTTGCCCGACGGTTTCGTCGACCTGCCTCTTTAGAAGGCTGATCTCATTCTTCTTGCTGGCGTTCTGAGATTTGAGTTCTTTGAGTTCTTCGTAGAGATTGTCAACGGAGGTTTGAATTGTTTCCGAATCCATGCCAGCGTCTCTCCACTCAATCACCTTGAATTTGCGACATCTCGATCATATTTCCTTAAAGCCATGAAGATAAGTGATGAGGTAGTGATAAGAAGCACAAACAACAGGACACGTACTTTCAAAGCAAACCCGCGGTTTGAGGTGTCTTCCAACTGATTTTAGGTCGCCCTATTTAACGCGTTGCCCACAATTCCCATTCTTCAAATCATCCTAATCGTTCAGTATTATTCTCGCGTCCACGATACTGGCGCCGCTTTCATATACAATGACTGGATTCAAATCCAATTGCTCAATCGCCGACTGTTCCAGCATGATTTCTGAGGCTCCAAGTATGGTGTTCATTATTGCTTTCTCGTCCGCGGGAGGCTGGCCTCGGGTTCCTTTTAGAATTGAATACGCGTGGATTCCTCTGATCATCTCACGGGAATCTAGTTCGCTAAGCGGTGCAACCCTGAACGTTACATCCTTGAGGACTTCAACGAAAATTCCGCCCAGACCGAAGAGTATGGTTGGGCCGAATTGGCTGTCCCTAACTCCTCCCACAATTACTTCTATCCCTTTTGGTGCCATGTGTTGGACAAGAATTCCTAGGATTCGCGCGTTTCCGTTATGTGCCTTAACTTTCTCGATTATTCGCCTGTAACCTTGCTGAACGTCTTGTTTTGACTTAGCATCTAACAGGACGCCTCCCACTTCGGTCTTATGCAAAATGTCTGGGGATACGATCTTCAATACGACCGGAAACGTGACTTTTTCCGCAAAGTCCTCTGCTTCATCCGCGCTATGGGCCACATAGAAGTCTTCTGTCGGCATCTTATAGGCTCTGCAAATCTCCTTCGCTTCTGGTTCCAAGAGCGCTTTCCTCCGATCTTTACGTGCGTTTTGGAGGATGCGCTCCACCGTCGCTAGAGGCATTCCCGTTTCATATCCTTGATGCTGACTTAACTCCTCAAGGTGTCAGTCGAACTATAATATCATTACATCGGATGTGCAACTTTGTCGTTCATGCTGAGACGCTGTGTTTCCACGTTGGTATTATGTTGAAGGTTCTTCACCGCGCGTGAGAGTCCGTGTTATTGCAGCGTTGAGTTCCACCAGTCCCACTCTCTCCTTTGCGGAGACTGGTATAGGTTCCGACATCAAACCAGCTGCGAACACTGCCCTTGAAAGATCTCTTGTCACCGTGGAGATATTCACTTCATCTGACGAGCCGAGCGAGAGTTCGAATGTGTCGGGCTCGGTGGCCCATGATATTATCTGATCAATATCCTGCTCCGGAACAAGGTCACTCTTTGAGAGTACGTATACTTGAGGGTGTTCGATTCTACTGTAGATTGCGGCTGCCAAGTACATGTTAGCAATGAAGTTCAGTGGAGAGCGAGCGAACGGCGCATCCATTAGGTAAACTACCGCAGAATCTTCGTTTGTAAGCTCCCTGGCCAGGAATCGGCCGCCTTCTCTAAATGCAAACAGCTCGATTTGTCCTGGAGTATCTACCACCAGCAGATCTGGGTTCGCATTATCTATCTCCTCTCGAATCTCCTCAAGGTGGTCAGCGATTAGGTCTGATGCCATGATCAGGGCTCCGTTTGGGCCCAACCTGTAATCGAGCATCAACTTCTCAATGTCCACATATTGGCGTGCGTCGATATCGGGATTGTATGGCAGAGCGATAGCGCCAGGATCAAGATTCGCAACGAGGACATCACGATCGCTATCCCTTAACCATTCAATGTAGGCGGCGGTGAGAGTAGATTTACCAGAACCCGCCATTCCCACTATGAACACGGTGTTTGCCATAATGGCCCCCTGCGGGATAGTGCCGATGGGGTCTATCAAGTATACCATCGCGGCTGAGGACTGATGGTCCGTCAGGATTTCTGGTTCGCTGCGGAAAAACTAGGGTCGGGAAAGCTTTTCTCCCAGAAACCCCACTGCCTTCCTGCTGCGATGAAGGGCAGGCTAGACGAGGAAAAGTGACCGTGAACGCAGGTCCCACAGCAGCATCAGAGCGACAACTTAAGCGATGTGCGGAATAAGGACTCTTGCTAGGCTCGAATGTCCCTACTCATCCGAGACCGCCGCCTGACGGGCTTAGGACACTATTTCAATACGCGAATGAGTGCCAATGTGACTGTGCGCAAACGTACATTACACTCTCGCGCACGTGGAGAGTCTCATCACTGCTGCCCGAGGAAGTTACGAATTTTAGGTCGGCGTGGCGGAGTAGTCGTGTCCAGCAAATAGTGGCGCACGTTCCCCTTATGGTGAACTTGGCTTGACCGGTGGGAAGCATTTAGCAGAAATCGAAAGACAGGCTGTTCAGAGAACTCTCCTGCGCGAATGAATTAGGACTTCAAGCACTGGTCCTGCATCCAGGCTCTTACTGTGAGTCGGGTAAGAAGGCAGGGATCGAGCGAATAACCAATGCTTTGGGTAGAGTGTTTGACGATTTCGGTGATTCCCGTACAAAGCTGCTCTTGGAAACGACGGCTGGCCAAGGAACCGCTCTGGGCTCGCGTTTCGAAGAAATAGCACAGATTCTTGAGATCGTAAATCGGAGCGACCTGTTAGATCTCTGTTTGGATACGTGCCATGTTTTTGTAGCCGGTTATGATTTCACTGGCTACAAGGGATATGAAAGAGTCCTGAGAGAACTCGACGCCACAATAGGTCTAAGCAATCTAAGAGCTATTCACGTCAATGACTCCAGAACAGGACTAGGGTCGAGAGTTGATAGGCACGCTCCTATTGGCACAGGAAAAATGGGGCTACAGGTCTTTCATGCCCTCGTCTCCGATCGCAGATTTGATGAGATTCCCAAGATACTCGAATTGCCGGGAACAGACTCAAATGAGCTTCAGACCCAGCTTGAGTTACTCTGCAAACTGGCCTCGACTGCAAGTCGTCTACCGGAATTGGAAAGGTCTGGAAGTCAGTCAAGAATAGACGAGGTTGGCTTCAAAGCGTAAAGACGACTCGGATGTCCTGACTTCCTGAGATATTGGTTTGGTCTTGTTCTCGCGTTTCAACGGAGACGCCCGGTTTTGGCGCCGGATTCAACGAGCTTATCCGAAAGCCCACGCACCGCTGCAAGTAGATCATGCTTTGCCTTCTTCGCGTTCGCACTATTAATTGAGAAATGCAGTTTGATTTGCGGGTGTCCTCCGGCTCCAATGCCTCTAGGATGTGATTTGATATAGACTTCGGGCCATCGGCTCATAACCTGGTCGATCATGGGTGCCAGCGTTGACTCCATGATTCCTCGAACATTTATCCATCTATCAATAAATACTGAACCAGCTGTTCTTGAGCTTATTGAACGTGAGATCGAGTCTCTAAAGATGGCCTTTGCTTCTCGAGGTACGCCCGGCAAGCAGAATATTTCAGTCCCGTGGGCATTCAATTTTACGGCGGGTGCAGTTCCGACGGGGTTTCTAACGGCCTTTCCGCTAGATGGAATTGACGCCATCTTGAGACGCGGTTTCGTGAATCTGACCCGTCGTCCTGGAAATCTTCTCGCATAATGCTCTCGCACCATCATGACAGCGCTTCTGTCGAGTTTGAGGCGCACCCGTAGTGCTCTGGCGATTCCGCTCAGCGTCATGTCGTCGAATGTTGGACCAATTCCGCCTGTCGTAATGATGAACGCTGGTCTTCGTTTGATTGCTTCTCTAATCGTTTGTGAGATCTGATCAAGATTGTCAGCGACCGTTGTTATCCTAGTTACTTTGGCGCCGAGTGATGTCACGTGAGACGCAATCCATGCCGCGTTCGTGTTGACAGTATTTCCGAGTAGAAGTTCGTTTCCCACTGAGATTATTTCAACGCTACAGTCTTGCACCTGTATCATCGAGTCCTCTGAGGTAGGATGCTATGATTGGTTAGTGTTCTTTCTGATAAAATACTCTGGAGAAACTATGAGAGTTTAATCTCCTTTCTTGGAGAGCCACCATTTCAAGTATTCGTTCTGTCGTCGCTTACGTTGTTCCTCTGGTGTTTCGCGGTCTCGGAGTTGGTTTCTTCCTTCCATCAGCTGTTGGAAACTGACCGTTAGCCCACAGCTCTTGCAAGTGTATTGCTTTAGGGCACTATCGTAGCTGAGGACGCCACCACATTCAAGGCAGTAATTCGTTGTCACTTGAGACGGAATCTCCGAACCACTAAGTCGAAGACGAGGTAGTTAAACCTGTGGCAGCCTATTCGGTTGCGGTTACGTAGTAGAATTCACCGGACTCTTTCTGTTCCTTGTCCAGTTTGCTGTCGAGCTTGTTTATTCGTGGGCGCTTCGTTTCAGGATCACGGCGGAAAGTTATTTTCATCTCTGCAAGGAAGAGATTCATTGCTTCGCGAAGTGCAAGTGGATTCGAGCCGATCCCATTTGTGCTGGGTGTTCCTTTGAACACCATGATGCGGTCTGCGAGGAAGTCCTGTTCAACTATGTCATGTTCGACCACGAAGGCGAAGGCCTGTCGTGAATCGATCAAATGCCTCAGTGCCCTCGCCACAGTCAGTCGTTCCTCGACATCTAAGAAAGCGCTTGGTTCGTCAAGCAGATAAACCTGAGCCGACTTCCCAAGGCAACACGCGATCGCCACACGCTGCAATTCTCCTCCGCTCAACTCAGATATTCTCCGTTCAAGCAATTTCCCAATGGTCAGAGGATTCATAACTTCATCTGTAAACATAGAGGACGATCGGTCATCAACTGTGCTCGTCAAAAGTTCATCGACCGTTCCGTCGTAGTTGGTGGAAATGTATTGCGGTTTGTAGCTGACCTGAAGCTGGTTACTTGTCGATCTAGTGTAGTAATCGAGAAGTTCTTTGATGAAAGTTGTCTTTCCGATACCGTTTGGTCCCACGATTCCTACGATTTCTCCGGCATTCAGGCTACCCGTTTCAACCTTAAGATGGAATGATCCAACTGGCTTCATTATCTCGGGCCATTCAAGTCTTGCGCCTGTTTCAGTAGCTGCTTCGCGTGGAGGCCTAATGTGGAATCGGATGGGTTCGTCTCTGAATCGCATATTCTCATCGGGCAGATACCCGATCAGATAATCGTTTATTCCTCCTCGCGTAGGGTGGACGTGAGATACAATTCCGTACGAGGCCGGTTTGCCATAGACCAAGTAGACCTCGTCCGAGAGATAATCGAGCATAGCCAAGTCATGTTCAGCAACCAACACTGATTTGTTTTCGCCTACAAGCTTCCTGATGGTCTTGGCGGCTTGAATTCGTTGGTACACATCCAAGTGGCTGGAGGGCTCATCGAAGATGTATACGTCGGCGTTTCTAGATATGGCAGCCGCTATCGCAACGCGTTGTAGTTCGCCTCCACTGAGGACCTTGGCTTCTCGTTCCAGAATCGGGTCAAGTTCAAGTTCCTGAATGAGACTAGTTAGCTTGTTGCGTTCATCAATTCGTCGAAGTATCTGTCCTGTCTTTCCCTCGAGAAGAGATCCCACTTTGTCAATGTGTTGAGGTTTGTGAACAATTTTCAATTTCTTGGTCGTGATCTGAGTGAAATATTCAAAGAGTAGCGTTCCTCGGTATCTCGTTAGAACATTGTTCCAATCGGGATGGGTCTCAGGTATTCCGAAATTCGGAGTCACCTCGCCCGCAAGTATCTTAAGGGCAGTACTCTTACCTGTTCCATTTCTCCCTATCAGCCCTGCAACCACGCCCTTTCTTGGAACTGGTAACCTGAAGAGTTTGAACTCGTTGACACCAAAGCTGTGAATGCATTCTCCGTCAAGTTCCTGCGGCAACTTGACGATGCTTATTGCATCGAAGGGGCACTTCTTGATACATATTCCACATCCAGTGCAAAGATCCTCGTCAATGATGGGCTTCTTCTGTCCAGCGATGAACTTGATTGCGTATCTCCTGTTCAGAACTTCAGGACAGAACCTGTAACACGGTATTCCACAATCATCTGGCTTGCAATGCTCCTTGTCGAGTGTGGCTACTCGCAGCAAGCGCTCATCTCTCCTACGGATTCAGAAATCGAATCTAAACTAGCGTATCGACTTAGAGGAAGGCAGGCTCAGTTATGGGATCCGCTACCACTCCTCGTCTTCTCCCCAGCCTTCATCTTCGCTCCATTCGTCGTCGGTCCAGTCGTCTTCTTCTCCGTTATTCCATTCTTCTTCGCTCAAGAGAAAGAGCCTCGTCCTAAGAGCTCGAATTACCCCCTTTGGTGTTGAACTTTAAACCTTTTGGCTGGTTTTGAGCAATGTTGGCCGGTGGTCCGCTGCGATAAGTCAATGTTTTGCGAATCTCAACGCAAAACCGCCTAGCTCAGAGGTGCCACTATCTTCCCGTGAAGACTAGCCTGCGATTTCCTCATCCTGGTTGTTGAATAGGCCCATGGCATCAAAGGCGTATTGTGAACTGCCGCAATGCGTCCTTTGCGGTCGATTGCTATGACGCCTGCGTTGCCCTTCAATCGCCTTGACGCATCTTGGACGCCGATTGCTGCCGCTCTTGGCGCTGAAAGGCCTCGTTCCATAAGAGAGGAGATTGCCTTAGCGAGTGCCAGGCGGACAGCAACCTCACCTGTACCCGTCACCGTTACCGCACCTGAGCGATTGTCCGAGTACAATCCACACCCGATTTGGGGTGTATCACCGATTCGACCAGGTAGCTTCAACACGACACCGCCAGTCGATGCGGCAACTGCAAAATTGCGCGTACTATCCATCGCCACAGCGCCCACCGTATCGCCGGAGAGGACTTCGGGATGCTCACGCAGCAGTGTAGAGTTCTTGTTTAGCCACCTTACTCTCGCCCTGGACTTGCCCTTCCTGAGTTCATTGTATATTCGTCGTCTGTGAGGAGTTATTGGATTGATTCTTGGCAGTAAGAGCAGTTTGCCAAGTCTCTCCGCACGTTCTCCCGCAAGCAGAACGTGATCGGTTTTCTCCATCACAAGCCGTGCCAAGTGAACCGGATTCTTTATTGATCGAACCAATGCGACCGCACCCGCTGATAGATCTCTACCATCCATGATTGCAGCGTCCATTTCCACACTGCCCTCCATGGTGAGGGAGGACCCTTTACCCGCGTTGAACACTGGGTCATCTTCTAGGGCACATACAGCTGCTTCAACGGCATCCAGCGCCGAACCGCCCCGTCTAAGAATCTCCGCGCCGACAGAAGCCGAGTTTGAAACGCCTCTCAATCCTCTCCTCAGGTTTTGCTGCCACAATCCAGCTCCACCGTGTACAACGATTTCACCGAGCATATCCAACTGCCTTCGCAAATCAGTGGTGTGAGGTTATTGTGCGAAGACTGAGGCGCATGGACTAACCTTTAAGCCGTTTGCAGCTTTGTCAATGTTGGCTAGTAAATCACTTGCTACGATTGATGCGGGCCGATTTGGAGGGATTGGTGGCAGCCGCCGAAGTTGTTGCTGCGGGCGGGCTGATCTGTTTTCCGACCGACACGGTTTACGGATTGGGCTGTGATGCGCTGAATAGTTCGGCCGTTGAGAAAGTGATCAAAGCGAAAGGCGAAAGAACCAAGGCTATGCCCGTCTTAGTGCAAGACTTGGAAAGTGCTCGCAAGCTAGCCCATATTTCTGATGGAGGGAGGAAGCTCGCTCAGAAGTTCTGGCCGGGGCCTCTCACGATTATCCAACAAGCCAGAGAAATAGTTCCGACAATTCTCATCCCTCAAGGAACCGTTGGATTGCGTTCACCGAATCACGCCATCTGCCTTGAACTTCTACGTTTATGCTCAGGCCATCTTGTTGGGACGAGTGCGAACAAAACTGGGTATGCAGCAGTGATCTCAGCAGAAGAAGCTCTAAAGGTGTTCAGAGATTCAGTAGATCTTGTCTTGGATGCCGGTAAGTCGCCGCTAGGCGTAGCGTCCACAGTAGTTGATCTGTCGAAGAATCGTCTATTGATTTTGCGAGAAGGGCCAATTAGCAAAGAGGAAATTCTCGAATGTCTAAGACATGACTAGCCAAGATAGCTATTAGGGGCACTGGCTCATAAGTCGCCAACCGCAGGTGCAACTCATTGATGAGCGACTTCAACTTAGTAGTGTCCACGAGTAGAGGCAATGAAAGAAACACCTGCAGCGAAATGTGGTACCTACTGGGCGAGGTCGGTGATCGCGGCTCCTCGATCGAAACCACTTCTGTGATAGGGTTGGTGGTTGCAAAGACGAAACTTGATCCGATTAAGGCGATACGGGATCTACGCCTGCTTCTCAAGGAGAGACCTTGGGAGTTCAAATACACGCTTAAACTGGTTCCAGTGCAAGTAGTCGTTGAGGCTAAGCTTGAGGAAATTGAGCGAGCAGCATTGGGTCTCGCCCAAGGAATCGAAAAACAGGAGAAATTCCGAATCACAATAGAAAAAAGACACACGGACTTATCGAGCAAAACCATCATTGATACGGTTGCAAAGCGCATTGAACGTACCGTCGACCTAGATTCTCCAAATAAGATCTTGATGATCGAGATAATCGGGGAATTGGCGGGTCTATCACTAATCACGTCCGATGGCATCTTATCAGTAGAACGAGAGAAGCGCGTTTCCTGAACCTGCAGCTATTTCTTGACCGTCAATAGTGCCGATCGCTCGATCGCTAAACGTTCGATGGATTCGCAAATGGCTTCATCCTTACGAATCGTCGCTGAAAGTTCCTTAGAAGTGATACCGAAACTCTGCTGAATCGAGTCGAGCCGGTTAGGAGGCCACGAGTCAAGAAGCTCATCGGCGCTCTTGATTCCAAGGATTTGCTCAAGGAGCTCTCCAGCCCCAATCACCGCCTCACGCAACGAACCGACTGCGACAGCTGTAATCTTTTCTGTTTCGGCTGTAATCCCAACTCGTTTGATTGCCTCGTTGATCTGCCTGTTTGCCGATACGTACAGAAGGATTTCCATGCTCAGGGTCCTGGAAATTCGTTGCTTCGAGTGAAACGACTTCAGGGCGTTATAGGTGGAGAGAAATATGTATCTAGAACCGGCGCTCTTATTCAGATCCATTAATTGGACACAGACTTCCGGGAACTTTTCCTGCGTGGAGCGAAGAATTTCCTCCACATTCGCCGGTTTGCTGTCAAACCCGGATATCCATACATGCTGAGATAGTTCGGGTATGTAGAATAGCAAGCGCTAAGTTTCACCGCTCGCGAGTTGGAATAACGAGCTGACAGTTTTACGTTCAAGTCCACACCGCTCAAGAATCTCGCGGACAGAGTCCAACCCGTTCCCTTTGGATTCTGCTTCTTTGATTAGGAGTTTGGTAGCTTCAAGTCTCTCCCAGGGGAAGATGATCCAGTCACTGGTTGAACGCGCGAAATAATCCGGTTTGAATGAGCTGTGAGGTTTGAAGTAGACAGTGACCGTCTTTGCTTCAGACACCCCTTTCTCCAGCACATGGTCCATTGCCACTTTCAGGCTCTCTCCGGTGTCAGAGACATCGTCAACCACCAGAACCTTCTTGCCGAATATGTTCTCACTGATGGGCTGTGTTATCATTGGTTTTCTGGTAGTCTTACCTAGCCCAACATAAAATTCGATCTTGATGTTGGCCGTGTGAGCATTCTCCAGTAGATCCGAGAGAACTCTACCCGGTGCCCACCCGCCTCGAGAAACCCCTACTATGAGGTCGGCCTCGAAACCTGAGCGTTTAATTCGGAGGGCGAGGTCGATCAGCATTTCGTAAATCTGGTCCCACCCTGGCACCACGTAGTTCCGCGTTGCGGCCATCTAGTTACAGCTCGATACGGCAAGCGCTTTGGTGGAACTATAAGTGTTATTGCGGTCAGCGGAGATGCATCTCCTCATCTGGCGTGAGGGGCCTCGGTGCAGGTCAATCCACGTCATACCGCATTATAGTGTCCAACAAACCGTCTTAACAAGTCTTGGTTCCAGTGGCGGACGATACTATGCCGTCGTCTACAATTACTCACGCACACAAAATGGCCCAATGACTGGATCCACACTAATTGACAATATGGTTCCGAATGCCGTTCCGATCGTAGGATCGAGAAGAATGCCCATAATCTTCAATCACCTATTGAATCGAGTTGGAACGGATTCTGGGAAACCCCAAGATCATTCAGTTGACTCCTCATGATCATAATGAACATATACCGAGAGTGATAGAGAGTTCACTTAGGTTCAGAGGACTCAGCTTTATTGTAGTCTTTATTGCTCCTCGCTTTCTCTCTGAAGGCAAGAGTAACGTTGAACCAGAGGACGCCCAGCCAAGCCAAAGATAGGAAGAACTTCAACCAGAGACGATAATTATCGAAAGGTGCATAGAGGCTATTGAGTTCGTCGACGATCATCGGTCTAATGAGGTAGAGTTGCTGTTGAAGGGAGTTATTCGCTATCGCGAATATTGTCGGTATGATCCAGAGCCATTGCGAGAGCTCTCCTGTAAGAAGAAGGAACAATGTCAAAACGATTACAAGGTTCTGCTCGGAATTCCAAGGACGCAAGGTAAAGAAAACAGCTGAAGACAGAAGCGCATAGCGCAATCTGTTCTGCGGCGCTCGTATGATAGCGTAGACTGCCACAATCAGAATCCCTAACGGCGCCAAGTAGCCTGCCCACCACAGACTTGTAGGTAATTCCTCGGTCCCATAGGCTAGCCTTACGATGTTGAAAGGAGATAATGCGCCCGCGTGCCCAAACCAGTTAACAAAACCGCTTGTGATTGTTTCAATTGGCCATCCGAAAATGACGAAGGAGCCTAGGAACAATGATGCAGAAATCACAATGGTGTTGATTGTGAATTCCGCGCCCCACCGTCTAGACTCAGTCCTCAAACGCAACAAGAACGCCGGAAGAATTGCAACAGCAAGGGGCTTTATCATTAAAGATGTAGAAAGCAGCAAAGCTGAATTGGTCGCTGAATCTGACGCGACCAATGCCAGGACTGCGAGAATAGTAGCCAAATTGTCAGGCTTTCCCCAAGTCGCACTTGTCGCTATGAGATAGAAGTTGAAAATGAAGAACTGCCATCCCTTTGCGCCGCGCGAGTGTGCGAAGTACGCTAGCCCTACATTAGCTGCAACTATAGGTATCTTGGAAAGGAAATTGAACATGAACGGCTGACCCACGGTGAGAAAATAGCAGAGCCCCAAGTAAAGTGCCCATAGCGGTGTCTCGCCTATCCCTTGTACTTGAGACCCGTATCCTAAGGTCATCCACCCAGAAACCGCCCCACCAAAGTACGGAGAGATCCCCTCAACAATGTTCCTTCCCGCTACGTATTCAACTCGGAAGTCGTAACCATGCGCCAGAAAGACCGACAACAATAGTTGGAGTGCTATCGCGGTGAGAACGGCGTGACATCCAACAAAGGCCAATAGCGATCTGTTTGCCGCTCTGTCCACTATTCGATTCAGCCATCGTCCTTCCTTTGCTCTTGATAACCCTAGTGCGATCATTGGACTCTAGGCCGGTCGTTGCTCGTTCGCCGATGTCGCGTTAAGAGTCAGCACGCGGATGTGTGATCGCTCTATTTCAGTTTCGTGAAAATGAGATCTGTCAAAGCTTCGAATGGCCTTCCAACCATGGTATATCCTGCTCTACCCACATATTTCTTGATCCTATGTTGGATCGCTCCCTTCGCAATTGCAAACTTAAGTTTGAATTCCGAGAATTCAGCGTCATACAGAAGACTATGATCAATCAATCTCCACGGCGAATATTGCCAATCCTTCTTGCTTATCCTCTCCCTCACTTTGTTGTAGAGTCCCGTACCCGGAATAGGATATGGCAAGCTAAACGAAACATAGTCAAGCGGAAGTTCCGTGGCGAACTTCAATGTCCTCAGTATCGTTCCGTCATCTTCGCCCGGGTATCCGAGAATGAAGAAGCCAGCGGCTTCAAGGCCAACTTTAACCGCAACGTCAACTGCTCTTCGAACGTCACTCACGCTAATCTGTTTGTGCATTTGCTTGAGAATTCCATCATCGCCAGACTCAATGCCAAAGAAGACGCGCCTACATCCCGCCGATTTCATCGCGTCTGCAATGCTCAGATCAAACGTGTCTACTCGAGACAAACATTCCCATTTCAAATCCAGTCGACGATCCACGATCCCTTCACAGATGTCCAGGACTCTTCTTGTGTTTAACGTAAAGCAGTCATCAGAGAACCAGACCCAATCATAGCCTAGTTGCGCTACGTCTGACAACTCACCAACGACGTTCTCTGCTGATCTTGCTCTGAACATCCTAGGAAATACGGGGCGACTGCAAAAGTCGCAGTCAAAAGGGCAACCTCTTGTTGTAATAATTGATGTCTCCTTCCGACCGAAACGTCGCATGAAGTAATCTTGGTAGGCCGCATTATCGTAGAGGTCTCTCGCTGGAAAAGGAATTAAGTCTAGGTTCATTATTGGAGGGCGTTCAGGCGTCCGGACAACTGACCTGCCTGTAATCCTTGCCCCATTAACTTTGAAACACACTCCCCTGATCTCAGATAGGTGAACCCCTTTCTTGACTGCTTCCACAAGTTCAAGCATAGTCTCCTCCCCTTCTCCAACGCAGACAACATCAAATGCCTCGAGATACTCCTCCGGATAGAGCGTGGGCAGAGGCCCGCCCGCTACCAACGTATTACAATCCTCACGAAGGAGCCTAGCCAATCGGATTGCTGAGTCCTTCATGGAGAACATCGAGTAGACTCCGATCACTTGAGGGCAGAGATTCCTAACTGTCTGTAGAATTCGATTTTCTGTGTTGAACGTGCAGTCGACAAGTTTCACGGAGTATCCTTTGTTCCGAAGTTTAGACGCAATGTAACCTAGACCAAGTGGAGGAAACCTAAACGGAGATCTGTCCCTCGAAGGTCGGAAATATGGGTAGATGAGAACAACATCCGTCAGATGCTGGATCCCCTGAAGACTTTCACGCTGTACCTTACTGTTTTTGAGGTTGGAAACGTATCACGTTTCAGATTGAGTCCGGCCCAGGATATGCGACTCGTAACTACCTCTCTGCCTCTAACTATCTGCCATCCGCTAGGTCGACGGAGTCTAAAACCCACGCCAGTTCCTGGGCAAAACAAAGTCGCGCATTCAGCTGAAGTTGGTTTCCAGGGCTCGATCTCTCTTCCGCTCATCTTCACTCCAGAGGAATCCGAGTAGTTCGTAAACAATCTCCCTCCCTGCTCGTTTCCAAGGATAAGACTCCGGAGATCGTCCGTCTCTATATTGTGAAAATCGACATTGACCACTAAGCCTCCATTGCTCGGCTGATACGTTACGGCGATTTGCCCTTTCGACCGACCCTCCACGTACTCATTCCTCAGTCCCATCATGCTGACAACGCGCAACATCGCAGTTGCTCCCAGCTGAAGACTTCGAATACCACGGTATGCTTTCTCTAGACTTCGAAGAAACTGCGCGGCATAACCTCCGTGTCTGATATTTGCTCCCCGAAATCTCTTTGATTCCATTGCACTCATACTATAGATCTTGATGACTGACAGATCGCTGGAGTCATTTACGAAAGTGGTTGCGTTCAAAGAAAATCGGGCTCCATCTCCGTAAAGGCATATTGGGGCACCTATTCCAAGCCCTTCTTCTACGAGTTCCATTCCATTGAAGACGAGAACTCCGCCCTTCTGCAGTTTCGACGTTTGAAGAGCGTTGGGTCGGCAATCCGCATAGAAACGAATAGTGACCTTTGGGCCCACAGAGAACTCAACTTTTTCATTAAGCCGAAGTTGTCTCATCATCCGTGCGCACCAAGATTGCCGCAATGTCCAGTCTGGTGAAGTATACTCCACGCACTGATGGTCTTCTCGACAGCGAATTAGCAATTAGGTAATTATTTTATACGCGATTACTGAGTCGGCGAAGCTTATTCCTAGTAGCGGTCATAATGGTGGGAGCAAAGCTAACACTTGGTATGACGCGTAAGCTAGAGCTAAACCTAGAATTATGGCGAAGGGCAAGCCAGGAAACATGTCGCGGCCTTCAAGCATTTTGAAACCGAGATAAGCGCCAACGATAACGCCGATTGATGCAGCTACGAATGGTAGTGGACCGAAGTTCATCATTGAATTGCTAGCGAGCATAGAGTAGAAGACCATATCGCCCATCCCCACGGTCAGATCACTGTACGTGAAAACAGCGCCGGTGAAATCCTCCAGATCGGTGGATTGAGCTATCTTCCCTATCGGTCCCTTGTAGACTGCAAAGAGATCATAGGCCGCTAATGCGAGCAGCAACGCCACGGCGGTCAGTGTTGGAATGGACACTCCCAAGAACGTGCCTGTCATAGCTCCGATCAAGACCAGCGCAGCCAAGTGGGGCGTCCCCTTTGATCTGTAGATCAAGAGTCCCAAGGCCGCAGAACCCAGTAAGCTAACCAACGGCCAAGCCCAGACCGTCGACATGATAGCGTCTGGTAGGAAGCGAGAGTAAAGGGAACCGTACCATGTGAATAGGAAAAAGAGCAACGCCAGCATGGCGATGTTTATCAGGTATCTGACGACATGCTTCAATCCGAACTTTACGAAGACGTACATCAGTGTCCCAGCCGAAGCCATCAAGACCACGAAAATTCCCGCGTTGAGACTGACCCCGCTCGTTGTCTCTGGAAAGATTGTGATCACTTCAATAGGAACTTCCGAAACTCGAAGCGCGTACGTCAAAATCCCAGCCATCGCTACCGCAAGAATTTCCGGAATCAACTGAACAGGTTTAGCTTTGAATTCCTTACTCATCTTATTTCTCCTCCAATTGGCCCTGGCAACTCTCGCAGAACTCAGGATGTTTCCGATCTGTGTCCTGTATATGCGCCGAGAAGTGCATTACGCACACCGAATCCGAACAATGCCTGAGTCCTAACATGTGTCCAATCTCATGAACTGCTTCTTTGATCACGCGGTCACGCAACGGGTCAGGGTCATCTGGTGATTGTGACTTAAGTCTGTGTGTGGAGATGATGCCGACACGGCCAGGGAGTCTTGCTTCGCCGAAAACGAAATTCATGCCGGGAACGAAAAGATCGAAGCTAGTTACTCCAAGTAGACTTCCGTCATATGATGGAGCGATCCGTTTCTCTAGTAAGGCTAAGATCCGTGTAGAGTGATACTGATTCCTTTGTGGATAATAAGCCTCAGTCACATCTACAAGCGCGTTAGCGTTCTCAACTTTGAGCAATGGAAACCTAATTCCAATAGATTCTCTGAGCGCGCCAAGGGAATAGTCAGATTTGGATCCAATCTGAATCAGGCTGAGTTTCTTAAACATCGTACGCCTCGCCAGGTCGTGGAATTGTAGTCTGCAATCCAAGTTCGTGTGAGGCCCAATCGGCTAAGTGTGCACAGTTCGATTCTTCTCCGTGAATTACGAACACTCGTGTTGTCTTGTCAAGTTCCTGTAATGTTTCTTGGAGTTGGGTTTTACCTCCATGTGATGAGAAGTCGAACTTTTCTACTCTTGCTTGGACTTTTCTTGCTTTGCCGCGTAATATGAAACGTCCTTCATCAAGCAATATCCTACCGGGTGAGCCTTCGACTTGATAGCTTACTAGAAATATTCCATTCTTTTCGTCGCGAGCAATGTTCTCCATATAGAAGACAGAGGCACCGCCTTTGAGCATTCCAGCGGGTGATACTATTACCCCCGCGGTCCTGGCCGCATGTCTCCGAGCATTCCAGTTCGTAATCTGCTCTGCCTGCCTCATGGCACTCTTGAAACGCTGCTCGTCTCTCAATGACTTCGGATACCCTTCCAGCGTCCTAATCGCGTCCAGAGCCATCCCATCCACGTATACCGGATAGGAGAAATTGTGATCTGCGAGCATACAGATTATTTCCTGAGATCGTCCGACGCCAAATGCTGGGACTAACACCATTCCTCCGTCTTCAACAACCTGCTTGCATGCGAGCACGAAGTTGCGTTCCGATTCTGCTCGATCCGGGTGATCTTCGGTGGCATAGGTACTCTCGATCACGATTGCGTCCAGACCTTTGTATGCCCTCTCTGCCCCGGTGACCAAGTGCGTGGGAACTAAGTTGAAGTCGCCTGTGTATAGAACTCGTTTACCATCGGATTCAACGATTATCTGAGCGCTCCCCGGTATGTGGCCGGCACTGACGAGCGTTACCTCTGAATCGCCTACTTTGAACTTTGAATTGTACTCTACTGGCACAGTGTGGTTCATCATGCTTTCGAGATCAATGTACTCGAAGGGCAGATAGTAGCCACTCAGTTTTATCATGTCTCGAACCAAGACTTTGGTCAACTTGAAGGTTGGTTCGACTCCGTACACTGGCAGCTTCGAGTGAACGTAGAACAGTGGTATCAGTCCGCTATGATCGAGATGCGCATGTGATAGTACGACCGCGTCAAGATCTTTTGGCGACACATGAACTGGAAATCTCACATCATGATTTATCATTACTCCATAATCCATTAGAACTTGGCTTCGGGAGGTCTTGACTGCAATCGCTGACCTACCCACCTCCTGACAAGCACCCAAAAACCGTAGTTGCATCAGCAATCAGCTAATCCATTTCGCATTACTCTTTTTGGATGAAGGCTCGGTTAGCCGTACATCACCCGCAATGATCGAGCAGTTTGTTGAAGTCTCTTGTCAATTTCTTCCTCAATATCCTTCGCGTCATACTCCAAGTCCTTCACGTCAACTTTCAGACCATAAGCTTTGGCGATAGTCTTGATCGCGGTGGCCGCGGCCTTTGGGTCGGCATGATTCGCGGAGGCATATGGAAGAACGGCGACAGCGGGGAACTTCTTCTTCTCGAATTCACCCAGCATCACAGCCAGTGGCCCATAGACGAAGAGACCGTTTTCCAACGTAGGGTGATTCATCTTCATTGACTTGATCGGAAACGTCCGCGTCGGTACTATCCTCACTCCATCCGGTCCTGACTGCAGGCTTCCGTCTAGTCCTCCTATGAGGACCGCGTCTTTGAACCGGTTCTCCATTACCCAGTTTGCGATCGTCTTTGCAAACTCTGCTTCTTCCGATCTATGTGGAGAGAATTCGAGCTTAACCAAGACGATCTTACCGGCTCGGTAGATTTCGAAAGGTGTGACAAGTCCATTATCAGAGGTTGCTATGAATGGAGGCGGATGAGCAACGTCAACAAAGCCGATTCGTTTGGCGTTCAATGCGTGGACTAGATATGAAACGGAGATGTATCCTGTCTCTCCCACGCCATGAAAACCTGTAATGAGGGTCGATTTGCGGAGGTTGGTGGTTCGCACCATAAGGGTTACTGGCAAATGCACTTTCCTCAAAAGTTCCCGAGAAATTTGAGAACTCACTTCTGGGACGAATGTTTGGACGGGTATAATAACTTCGCTCGGGCCTCCTCTGAGTCAATTGCGTGGTCAAATGCCTTGACTTTGAACGTGATTCCTAAGCAAACTTTCCGTGACTACAGTCGAATAGGAAATCTTCTGAGCCAGTGAGTGATCGCGAGAACAATGCTTATAACCGGCTTTTTTGATGCAGATGATTACTAGAGGTAACAAAAAGTGGCGTATGTAGGCGGTCAACAGGTTCTAATTCTTAAGGAAGGCTCAACCCGCAATCGAGGTCGGGACGCTCAAAGAAGTAACATCACGGCTGCAATCATTGTCTCCGAAGTCGTGAAGAGCACTCTCGGTCCGCGGGGAATGGACAAGATGCTCGTCGACAGCCTAGGTGACGTGACTGTAACCAACGACGGCGCTACGGTTCTCGACGAGGTTGATGTCCAGAATCCAGCAGCTAAGATGATGGTTGAAGTTGCCAAGACACAAGACGATGAGGTCGGTGACGGGACTACAACCGCGGTAGTACTTGCCGGGGAACTGCTCAAGAGAGCTCAAGATTTGTTAGATGACACTGTCCACCCCACTACTATCGTATCAGGATTCAAGAAAGCCGCGGATCGTGCAGTTCAAATTCTAAATTCCGTGTCCGAACCAGTCAAGCTTGAGGACAAAGCGGCACTAAAGAAGGTCGCGATGACTGCCATGCATAGCAAGGGATTAGGTGCCGCTCGGGAACACTTCGCGGATATCGCTATCGAGGCAGTTCGGCAGGTTATGGAGAAGCGTGGTGATTCGATGTACGCGGACATAGACAACATTCAGCTTGTCAAGAAAGAAGGGAAGAGTCTG
>Ga0315282_10001063_pt1 | contig 52936 bp, 57 predicted proteins | sample YL17G07_20_MG_FD_203693 | JGI IMG/M metagenome (GOLD analysis project Ga0315282, IMG submission 203693) | Sediment microbial communities from Yellowstone Lake, YNP, Wyoming, USA - YL17G07_20 | ecosystem: Environmental > Aquatic > Freshwater > Lake > Sediment | place: USA: Wyoming | collected...
TTGATAGTACACAAATTCCGTATGCAAACCTGACCGTGACCTCAGTTTTAGTTCGATACACCGCCCCAACCATAGCGACTGGGACACATACGGTGCGAATCACCGCAAAGGATTATGTTGGTCATACCGGGTATTACAACTGGTCGTTTACCGTAGAAACAGAACAACAAGGAGGAGCCCCCCCGCCTGGTGGGGATACGGTTCCAACCATCTCAGATATTACTCGTTCCCTAACCACTGTCACCGCTTCAGACGTGGTGACTATTTCTGCAACCGTAACCGCAGCAAACGCTATCACAAGTGTTGATTTATTCTGGAATGATGGCACTTTACATTCAAAACCAATGAGTCTGCAATCAGTTCATCTTTACAAAGCAACCATCGGGCCGTTTGCCGCAGGAACCCGTGTAACCTACTACATTGTCGCATTAGACAACCAGTCTTTGGAAAAACAATCTGCTACCTATAATTTCACCGTAAAAGACGCCGCCGCACCAACCGTTACTGTGGTATCACCAAAAGAAGACGCAGCTATAACCGATAGAACACCAAAGATAGAAGCAACCTATTCAGACAGCAGTGGAATCAACACCAGTACAGTTAAACTCACCTTTGATGGCACTGATGTCACCACATATGCAACGATAACAACAACGAAGATTACCTACACACCAGCAACACAACTCTCTTATAAAGAATACACAGTCAATTTGGAAGTATCAGACCAGGCGGGCAATAAGGCGACAAAGACATGGTCGTTTACAGTAATTGCAGAAGAACATAACCTCACTAAAACGATTACCAACATAACGGCAGGAGAAACCAAAACAATTGATTTCACGGATTCAGGGACTGCCCTTGAAAAAATAGATATAACCGCAGCAAACAAAATAGAAAGCATCACTGTTCATTGTACTATAACTGGTGTGAAACCAGAGGGAGTCACTGTTCCAACAAATTCTGTTTATCTGTATCTTGTCATAGACACCAATGTGGAAACCACCGCTATCTCCTCAGCAGTGATTACCTTCAAGGTTGAACAAAAATGGCTCACAGACAACAAGATTGATAAATCAGCGGTAAAACTTTTACGATATGCTAACGGGTGGAACGAACTTTCGCCAACGATTAGTTCGGAAGACGCTACCTATGTTCATTATAGGGCAACGACACCAGGGTTCTCCATATTTGCAATCACTGGGGCTGCTCAGCCAGCCGGAGGAATCTCACTTTTATTCATTGCCGTCATCATTATCGTGGTTGCGGTCATTGCGGCTATTGTCTTGTTGTATTATCGGAGATATTTCTAAAAAACATCCCATCTCTCTTTTTTTTATAGAATCTTTGCAAGTTTCTGTCCGTACTCAAAACAGGCTTTCCTGTTTGTCTCATCAGGATTCCAGAGTGTTTTAAGTCCTTCGTCCACCACGGTGAATCCTGCTGCTTTTAAGTGTTCATTGATTATTTGCACTGATTCGCCACTCCAGCCATAGCAGCCAAACGCTGCTGCTTTTTTATCTTTAAAGCCTAACCCACGCAGTTCTTCAAGCATGGATGCTGCTGAGGTAAGAATTCCCTTATTAATCGTTGGAGATCCAAACACGATTCCCTTGGATTTGAAAATCTCGGTGATGACGTCGTTTTTGTCGCTATGTCCAATGTTGTAGAGTTTGACGGTGACGGATTGATCTGCGTGAGCGATTCCTTTTGCGATGTGCTCAGCCATGACTCGGGTACCGCTCCACATGGTGTCATAGAGAATGGTAATTTGATTTTCTTTGTATTTGTTCGCCCATTTGAGGTAGGTTTCGATGATGTGTTTTGGGTTTTTTCGCCAGATGACCCCATGGCTCGTACAGATCATGTCAACGGGGAGGTTTAATGCCAGGACATCCTTGATTTTCTTTTCCACCCGCGCGCTAAACGGGGAAAGAATATTCGCATAATATTTCATTGATTCGTACAGAAGCTCTGATTGATCTACCAAGTCATTGAACATAGACTCTGAGGCGAGATGCTCCCCGAATGCATCATTACTAAAGAGGATGTTATCACCCGTAAGATAACAAAACATAGAGTCAGGCCAGTGTAACATGGGTGCTTCGATAAAGATCAGTTCTTTTTTCCCCAGACTGAGTCGGTCACCGGTTTTTACGACCTTGAAATCCCAGTCTTCATGGTAATGCCCTTTCAACGATTTCACACCATTCGCCGTGCAATAAATCGGGGTACCGGGGATTTGTTTCATCAGTTCCGGGAGCGCGCCGCTGTGATCGGTTTCCCCGTGGTTCGCGATCACGTAATCGATTTTTTTTAGATCGGTTTCTTTTGAAAGATTACTGACAAACTCTTTTGCGAACGGACCCCATACGGTATCAATGATCGCGATCTTTTCTTCTTTTATCAGGTACGAATTGTAGGATGAGCCGCGATGCGTGGAAAGCTCGTTTCCATGAAATTTCCGTAATTCCCAATCGATTTTACCGACCCATGAGACGTTTCCTTTCACCGGGATATTCATACACGTACCTCCACACTCAATAGAGGACTGTAGAATACCGCGGTCTTATTAAAAATTTCTGTGATACTGGCCAATGGTACTTTCTTTTTATCGCGTACTCTTTCAAGAAGGTTGAGCGGGTCCAAATAGATGCGTGACCTATGTTTTCTTGGCTTTGTTTCTCCCAAAACTTTTAATGATATCGCCTGAGGAGATGGTCCCAACAAGCCTGTTATTTTTATCGTTCACGAGGAGATGATGAAGCCCGCTTCGCTGCATGATGCGGATCGCGTTCTCAATCGTGTCATCCTCGAAGGTGTCGACGCAGGGGTGGATGCCCACGTTTTCGCAGGAGTCCATGACCTTTTTGGCGGGTGGCCCTCTCATGGCACTAACGACCTTGAGGTCGGTGATGTTTTGTGTATTTTTTTTGGGGTTGACCGGGTCTGGTAACACGTCTTTCACAAGGGCATAGTAGATATCGCTTTCCGTGATCACCCCGACGAGATCGTCCTTGGATTTTACCACCGCGATATCGGTTTTGGCATTTGACATCTTGAAAATAACATCGGCGAGTCGCTCGTCTGGCGTCGTGTACACGATGTCTTTTCGCATATGGTTTTTTATCAGGTCATTAAATTCCATGTCTCGTACCCCCAACATACGTATTGTACATTACAATGAGATAAGTTGAGATAATATATTGAATTTTTGGTGAAAAACCACGCTACAAGAATATGGCGATAAATGTATTACAGGAGAATAACAGGTGTTCTAAGGATATGTTTTTAAAGGGGATGTTTGTTATAATATCATAGATTAGGGAGGAAACATATGCAAATAAACGCTCTCTTTAGGAAAGGTTTGGCTTTAGCCATAGTTGTTTTGTTTGTTGGGATAGGTATTATTCCAATGGTGTGTAGTCTATCAACAGAAAAGTTTGCTCAAATACCAGGTATTGGAAAGGAAATATATACCGTCATGAAAGCAGAATCACGAGGTATCAATATCACATTGAACGGGACGATGGGTAATAATGGATGGTATGTCAGTGATGTAACCATAAGTTTTACTGTTGATAATATAAATGTGTCCAGTATTAAGTACAGATTGGATAACGGTTCTTGGCAAACATATACCGCTCCTGAAATAATTCGAGTCCATGAGGACGGGTATCATTCTTTTGAATTGATGGTAATTGATACAGATGGAAATGTGTGGTACGGTGGACCAGTCTATTTCAAAATCGACCAAACACCTCCATTTATTTTAATAACGAAAGAAAGAACAGGTTTATTTAGATGGAAAATTACAGTTGTTCCATCTGATAATATGAGTGGGTTCTCAGGTACAATAGAATTTTACATTAACGGCGTACTTCAATTTACGGCTAATGTTCCAGGGCCATATGAATGGACTTTTGTAGCTTGGATGTTTTGGAAGTCTTGGTCGCTAACAGTCAGAGTTTATGATATTGCAGGGAACTTTGCTGATGCTCCGACTACTAACTCTCTCAATAAAATTCAGTCGAACATGCAATCGTACTACCAACACAATCGGCTGTTTACATCACGAATTAATTCAGTATTTTGGATTTTGGAGGGATTGCAATAATAAATGTATTTTTGGAGAAAAGTCTGGTTTGCGGAATACTTGTTTTGTTTGCTGGAATGGCTATTATACCATTGGTTAGTAGTCTATCGAGTGAAAAAAGTGGTACAAGTATCAAGATATATGAATGCGGTTCACGAAATAATGATACGACCCCACCGGTGACAACCGCCATACTTAATCCCGCGGAGCCCAACGGGGATAACGGGTGGTACACAAGCGATGTACGCATTACGTTAAATGCGACCGATAATGAGTCTGGAGTCAAGGTGACATATTATTTTAAAGCCGGTCAGTGGCAGAAATATACTGGACCATTTAATTTATTTGAAGATTGTCCTAGTACTTGGTTTTTTTCGGTTGATAACGCTGGGAACGTAGAAACTCCGAAGAACATCAATTTAAAAATTGATCAAACTGACCCTATCATAAATCTAAGCTACTGGCTTGACTTTAATAAGGTGATCTTCATAGCAACTTGTAGCGATGTAAAGAGCGGTATGGCTAGGGTAGAATTCTATATGCAGGGTGTTCTCCAATTTGTAGATACAGAACCGCCATATGAATGGCGGCCGCCCGTGCCACCGATAGATTTTCTTCCTGTAACCGGGAATGCATTCGATAAGGCCGGCAATTCAGCATTGGATTCGATAAGCACTCCAAATATCCAAGGTCAGAATCAAAATAGTCAACCAAATAGTCAGAAAAGCAATCAGCAATCTTCAAACAGTCCCAGTAGCCAACAAATTAATCAATTGCTCCATAACCTCCTCTATAACCTAATGCTGCGTCACTAAAAAATGAGTTAAACTGTTCCTAAATTAAAGAGGAAAATCAATGAAAAGGAAATGTTTGGCGGTTGGAATCATTCTATTGTTCGTTGGGACAGCTATCATTCCATCCATCGCACAAGATATTGAGAAACCTTCTCTACCATCATCAAGGGGGAATTGGTTGTATGTCGGTGGAAGTGGACCTGGAAATTATTCCAAGATTCAGGATGCGATAGATAATGCAAGTGATGGAGATATTATTTATGTTTATCATAATCTAGCACCGTATCATGAAAATATCTTAATAAATAAATCAATTAGTCTCATTGGTGAGGATAAAAATACTACGATTATCGATGGTAGTGAAATTGGATATGTTGTTTATGTTTCTGCTGACTGGGTGAACATCAGTGAATTTACTATTCAAAATTGTTCAGATCATGATGCTGGAATAGAAATACATTCACACTATAACAACATCACTAGCAACACCATCACTCACAACGATGATGGTATAGCTCTTGAAGGTTCCAACAATACTATCTCTGGTATCACTGTCATAAACAACGTTCTTGGCATACTTTTTTCTGGTGACAACAACACAGTCTCTGGTAACACCATCACAAACAACGCTGTAGGCATATACCTATATGATTGGAGCAATCACAACAGCCTTATCAATAACACCATCGTAAACAATAGCGATGCTGGCATAACACTTGCTAGATACAGCAATCACAACAATATCATCAATAACTACATCTCAGACAACGGTGATGGCATATACCTATGGGGTTTATTAGGTTCCAATGATTACAACAACATTATCAATAACACCATCACAAACAACCATTATAATGGTATATCCCTTTCTGGCAACAGCAACACCGTCTCTGGTAACACCATCACAAACAACAACGATGAAGGCATAAATCTCGTTCATTGTGATCACCAAACTATTATCACTAACACGATCACAAACAACTATCGTGATGGCATACATTTTTATGATGGTGACAACAGCACTATCTCTGGTAACACCATCAAAAACAACGATGGTGATGGCATAAGTCTTAATGGTAACAGCAACATGATCTCCGGCAATACCATCACAAACAACGATGAAGGCATATACCTAGATTGGTACAGCGATTACAACAATATTATCAATAACACCATCTCGAACAACCGTGTTGGTATAACCCTAGATCATTACACCGATTACAACAACATTATCAATAATATCATCACAAACAACAACGAAGTAGGCATAAATCTAGATCATAGTAATCACCAAACCATTATCAACAACACCATCACAAACAACACTTATGGCATACGCCTATATTTGGACAGTGATTACAATAACATTATCAATAACACCATCTCAGACAACATGAATGGCGTTTACCTATGGAATTCCGACAGCAGCATCATTTCAGGTAATACTATCAACTCGAACAAAGAACATGGTATATTTTTAAACTCCTCTTATTCCAATCCCTGTACTAACAACTCTATCGCTGGTAACAATATCAACTCAAACAAACAAAATGGAATATACCTACGTTATTCCAACAACAACACAATTATAAATAATAATATTTCATACAACGAGAATGGTGTAGAACTTGAAGATTCAGATTACAATATCATTACCGATAACACCATTAACTTGAACAATAACTACGGTATTGAGTTCATTGACCATTCTACTAATGATACCATCAAACATAATACCATCAGATCAAATAATAAGGGGATATATCTTAATAATTCTAATAATAATTCCTTTCTTCAGAATAACTTTCTAAGAAACAAACGACATGCTCTTTTTGAAAACTGTACAAATATATGGAACCGAAATTATTGGGGGAGACCACGAATCCTTCCTAAACTCATTTTTGGAACAATTGAAAAAAATTCTAAAGAGGTTTTATCTTATAATATCGATTGGCAACCACGTCTCATGCCCTTATTAAATTCCTATCTATTCATAAAATAAAAAATTTTTCTTTTCTTTTTTTATCATTTGATTCGCACAAAACATGTGTGCCTAAGGATATGTTTTTAAAGGGGATATAAGATATAAAATTGTAGAAAGGGGGAAAATTATGATAAGAAATCATTTAGGGAAGAAAGGATTTGTAAGCAAGGCTTTCGTTTTCGGAATGATACTGTGTTTTCTAGGGACAAGCATGATACCCAATTTGAGTGGTTCGAGTGGAATGAGCAACATACCAGAACAAAGAATTTCTTCCACCGCAAAGGATTTTAATTTTGACATTGCGTATATCGATGACATCTATGCTGAACTCCCCGAGGGAGGAGGAGTGATGTTTGTCGCAGCCAGTTTCGGCCTGGTCATCAATTCTGGTTCCGAACCGATTACAAAAGAGGATTTAGATACCGCAGGAGTCACCGTTACATCAAATATTGAAGGAGCACACATGAGTGTCGGCTTTATGACTGAAAACCAATTTAATCCCATTCAAGCCAATAACGCTTGGGGTTCAGTCAATTACCAGAACCTTTTTCTGATAGATTTGTTAGAAAACGGAGAGGTATTACAGAATATGACTCCGTACCAGACATTCTATCTAGGAGTTTTCAGGGATAATTATACTGGCGTTGCGATTTTTAATATCTCGATCCCGATCAGAGATAGAGTAACCTATCTTGAAACAACGATAACATTCGTTAACTCATCAGAGGAGAACGTGGTGATGATTAGTGGAGAACGAGCGGATAGTACCTATCATCCAAATCAACCACCCACCCCACCGACCATTACCGGTCCGCACTATGGAAAAACAAACACGATGTACACATTCTCACTTGGTTCGATTACAGATCCTAACGGAGACCAGCTCTATGGTCTCTGGGACTGGGGTGACGGGGAGATCAGCGGCTGGCTCGGTCCCTATATCCCAGGAGAAACGATGGGTGCATCGCACGCATGGAGTGAGCCAGGAAACTATACGATCAGGGTAAAACTCAAAGATAGTTTTGGGGCAGAAAGCGACTGGTCAGCACCGTTCTTCATCACAATCGTTGAGTTGAAAACAGCGTTCTTCCTCGGGGCTTTCGAGATTTTCAATCACACTGAAGATCTTTTGATCCTGGAAGCACGATCTTTTATTGTTCTTCCCTCAGAGAGGATTTATTACAGAGAAGGATTGATAGTACTCTCGCAGGAGTACCTAGGTTATCTTGGAACCTCGTTTACTCTTGGAGTGGGAGGCGTCGCAATTCCCTAAGAATCTTTATTTCCTTTTTTTATCATTTGATTCGCACAAAAAACCATGATAAAAACAAAGAAAAAAATAATTTAATAAAACATTCTATTGTTTACAAAAATATCATTTTTAGGCTTTTTTCATTTTAAACAGAAAAACATGTTTTTTATCTTCAACCCAAGTAGAAATTAAATGTATTAAATACATTAATGATTTCTTGCCCATGCTGCATTCTATCGCATTGGTCCATCCTGCGAGCGAAACTTCTCGCGAGCCAGCACGACCTCTTCGAACTACCGATCAGACTGCAGTTCAACCGGTGACCACACCAAGGAGGAAGTACCTTTTGATTGTTATTATCTTGATCACCGTGATTCTCATCGCTACAGGAGGTATCGTCTACTATTACGAGCACGACTACCCTTTTACTGGGTTAAGGTACACGGTTGTCTATACCACCCATACTCCCACCGGTCCTATCACACAAAGATTATTCTTTGTTAATGATTCGTGGAAAGCCACGTATAATTTGGGACAACGGTTTTCCTTGGATGTGCCATTCTACAACAACGCCTCCGCCTCGTCGAAAATATCAAATATTGTGTGCGAGACGCCAGGTTTCAGTTTCGTTGGATGCTCCCTTCCGTTCACGTTCGCAGTGCCGTATGCTCCGAATGCTTCCGTCGCCAATGTGACGGCGCGACTCACGTTCAGTACACCCATGACGCCGTATAACGGTCCCTTCATTTATACCGCATATTTCGACGATTATCCCACACCGCAGGTGTAACGAAGCGGTAAGAAATATCGATAAACCCCGTGATGTTTTGTTGCCTGACGCGTAGGTGTTTGTGATTGAGGTAGTTAATCGTTCATGCGAGCCTCGTGAGATAAAACGATTGTTGAAAAAATATATACACATGAGTTGAGGCAACTATTAAAAAGTTCAGATTCTTCAAGGTACTGTTGTCAATGAGTGCTTGGAAATCCTTAGTGAATGCTGATGCGACAGAGTGGCTATTGGAACGCAATAATCCTTCTGTACGATATTTTGCGTTACGTGATATCATAGGAAAACCCGAAGATAGTCAAGAGGTGCGGGAAGCCAAACAGGAGATCATGAATACCGGGGTCGTACCCGCGATTCTTGCGAAGCAGAGGAAAGAAGGATATTGGGAAACCCCGGAATCATTTTACACGGCGAAATATAAAGGCACAGTGTGGCAAATGATTATCCTTGCTGAACTTGGAGCTGACGGGAAAAAGGACCAGATCAGAAACGCGTGCCAGTTCATACTCGAACATTCGCAGGACCAGGAGAGTTTTGGTTTTTCTCATGCAGCGAGCATCAAAAAAGGCGGAGGCAGGCATAGCGAGGTCATCCCTTGTTTAACTGGAAACATGGTCTGGGGTTTGATCCGGCTCGGTTATCTAGACGATACACGTGTTCAAGCGGGTATCCGGTGGATTACGGCCTATCAGCGGTTCGATGACGGGATACCAGAACCAATGCAGGGGTGGCCGTATGACCGGTTAAAGGCTGCATGTTTGGGAAGACATACCTGTCACATGGGCGCGGTGAAAGCACTGAAAGCGTTGGTGGAAATCCCAGAGAAGAAGCGGTCCGATGATGTGAAACGGGTGATTGAACAGGGTGTGGAGTATCTGCTGATCCATCATATTTACAGAAGAAGCCATGATATGAGCCGTGTGGCGAAACCCGGATGGCTGCAATTTGGTTTTCCACTCATGTATCAAACGGATGCATTAGAGATCCTCGAAATCTTGACGAGGCTCGGGTACAAAGATGAACGTATGCAAGAAGCAATAGATGTCGTGATTTCAAAACAGGATAACCAAGGCAGATGGATGCTAGAGAAATCGTTCAACGGCCGTTTCCATGTGAACATCGAGCAGAAAGGCAAACCAAGCAAATGGATCACACTTTTTGCACTGCGAACATTGAAACGATTTTATGGCTAAAAAAGAATGGAAAAATGAAGAAGTACATGGTTATTGAAAATTTTAAATCTGGGTGTAAAGAAAAGGTATATGAACGCTTTCATGAAAAAGGAAGAATGCTACCCGACGGACTTGTGTATATCGATAGTTGGTTAGAAAAGGACGGTGACCGTTGTTTCCAACTGATGGAAACAGATACTTTCGGGTTATTTCCGTTATGGACTCGACACTGGAAGGATCTCGTGATATTCGAGATTATAGAAATCGCGGAAAAAAAATAACTGTTTGAATCTTCTATTCCTATAATTCCCTGAAAAGGATGTTGTAAAAACTCTCTTTCGCGTTTTTTTCGATCCATGGGTAATGCCCGCAATTTTTTAATAGAATGAATTTGAAATCTTTTACGATTTTCGAGAGAGGTTTTTCTACTCCTTCAAAGGGGTGGGGGTCGTAGTCGCCGTGAATTGCGACCACTAGACACTGTAATTGTGATACTATTTCCAATAATTTTCCACTTCGCCGCAGGTCGTCAGCTTCTTTCCATACATGGTGAAATATGTTGTATTGGAACGTGACGTTTTTTTCGTTCTGCCGCAGTGGCAAGAACGAGTCAGCGTGAGTAAGAATCTTTCCTAGTTGAGCGAACATTTGGTTTTTGTTTCTCCCAGCTGGATTATTGAGACCATGTAAAAGTGTACGGAGGTGTATCTGTTCTTTATCGTTAAGGCGACCTAGTCGTGTTTCCATGATTTGCGAAACGTATTTTTCTTCAAAAGGGCCACTACTTACTAGGATTATTTTTTTTACTTCCGAAGGGTATCGTGCAGCATATAGAATGGTGAGCCATGCGCCCCATGAATGACCGATGAATGTGAGCGGAGGATCTCCATTATTTTTTATGATGCGAGATAATTCCTGGAGTTGTCCTTGTATGGTTGTTGATGTTTGCAATGGTTCTAATATTCCGTGTGATTGGGATAGTTCTTTTGCCACTGGTGCCATGTCACCGGACGCTCCTGGCCCTCCGTGGATGACAGCGACGGTAAAAGGAGCTTTTCCGTATTTTCTTACATTTTTCATACCTGATATCCTTTCGTATAAAACTCAGAATGAAATTTATAATTATTGATTCTTCTGTGGCCTGTTAGGATACTTCTCCTTGAATGTAAAGAGAACAAGAGGAAGAATTTTTGGAATTTTTTAAAAAGGCGTGGGTCGTATTTCCTGTTCACGTTCCCCTTGGCACTCCATCGAGTGAGTAGTACCGTTTTTTTATCCATAATGAAACTGAGACAAGTGATATGAGTACCGGTACTTCCATGAGCGGACCGATGACCGCGGCGAACGCCTGAAGAGAGGAAATGCCCCAGATGCCGATACACACCGCGATCGCGAGTTCAAAATTGTTACTTGCTGCGGTAAACGATTGCGTTGCTGCGAGTCCGTATCCGAATTTAAATTTAGCAGAAACCCAAAATGAAATGAAGAACATTAAAAGGAAATAGGACACGAGGGGTATCGCAACGCGGACGACATCCAGCGGCCGATTGATGATATACAACCCCTTAAAAGTGAACATGACGACAATCGTGAATAACAACCCAACGAGCGCGATGGGACTGATGCGTTTCACAAATGTTCCATCGTACCATTCCTTTCCGTTTTTTCTGATCAGTACGTATCGTGTCACGATCCCGGCAATGAAAGGAATTCCTAGGAAGATAAAGACGCTTTTTGCAATATCAATAATCGATACGTTAACGTAGGCGGATGCAGCGGCACTGCCAATCCATCCTGAAAATACAGTAATGAAAAGGTACGCGAGGAGCGAATAGAAGAAAATCTGAAAAATGGAATTGAGCGCGACCAGCACCGCGCAGTATTCACAGTCACCTTGTGCCAGTTGATTCCAGACAAGCACCATGGCGATGCAGCGAGCGAGACCAACCATGATGATCCCCATCCGAAACTCCGGGAGATCAGGGAGGAACACCCATGCGAGACAAAACATAAGCAGTGGTCCAATGACCCAGTTAAGGAAGAGCGATGTCCCAAAGATTTTCTTGGCGTCTTTCGCCCTGAGGAGTTGATTGAGGTCTTCGTATTTTACTTTCGCGAGTGGGGGATACATCATGACGAGTAACCCGATCGCTATGGGGAGAGAAACGGTATCAAGACGAAACGTATCGAGTACGGCTGCGGCACCCGGAATGAAATATCCGACTGCGACGCCGATAGCCATCGCTATGAAAATCCACACGGTAAGAAACCTGTCTAGAAATGTAAGTCGAGTCTTGGATTGATTTTCCGTTTTTTTCCCTCCGACTGTACGTCTTTTTTGATTTCCCCGATGAGGTCTTCAACATGGTTCCTGATGATGTCGCGGACCTCTCGATATTTTTCAAGGGATTTTCCTATAGGATCTTCAATGTTCCACTCGATTGTTTTTTCCAAAGGAGTGATGGGGCAGCGGTTGGTGCAGCCCATGGTGACGATGATATCGAACTTACCATTCATCGCGGTCGTAAGCTTTTTTGGTCTGGAGCCGCTGATATCAATACCTACTTCTTTCATTATCATGATCGCATTTGGGTTTACGCTATCCCCTGGTTGCATGCCCGCGCTGTCTGCAGATTCACTCGATGTAAAGGCGTTAAAAAACCCTTTCGCCATTTGACTGCGGCACGTATTTCCGATGCAGACAAAAAGGACTTTTTTCATTTCGTTATCACCTTATATGTTGATTGAGATGGGAGAACATTATGGTTCTGGTAGATTAATGCTCCCCTTGGGAGAGGAAAAAAAAGTTCTCCCGGAAGTACGAACGAGCGAGAACCGAATACCACTTGGGTTGCAACAAAAGATGCAACTTCCCCGCAGGAAGAATTAATATATGTCGCCTCTTTTCCCCTGCAAGCACTTTATGAAATGGGGGATTGTATCCTGACAGTTGATTCTGTTTCATCTCGAGGTGGTTTACATCCTGATTACGAAGAAGAGAAACGATACTTCAAGGAAAACAAAGTGTATTCCATTCAAATAGAATCGAATCTTGCGTGCCATCAAAGTTGTTTATACTGCTATGCGTCTTTGGAAGATCCTCCGACAGAAGAACTATCAAAATCAGATATCGCATCGGTTCTTGCTGCAGCCGTGAAAATGGATGTTCGAATGATCGACTGGCTTGGGGGAGATCCGCTCGTCAGGAACGATTGGTTTTCATTGATGAAAGACGCCGTGAGATTAGGGTTGAAAAACAATATTTGGACGAGTGGGATCCCGTTAGAAAATGCAGAGGTCGCTCGAAAAGCTGTGGAAGTCTCGAAAGGTGGGTTCATTGCCGTTCATCTTGATACATTGGATGAAGGGATTTATCAAACGCTCCATAAAGGAAACCCCCAAAGGCAGATACAGGCAATATTGAAAGGGGTTGAAACCCTCCAATCCCTCGGAAAAGACCCAAGCGAGATGATTAACTGTATCACGTTTACGAAGCCTGTTTCACAGGATGTAGAAAATACAATCCGGTTTTTTTACAAAACATATGGAATGCGAACGTGTTTGACGCAAATGTGCGTGGCTGGTCTTGCGGCCGATCACAAAGACTGGGTACCAAGTGTGGAGGAAATTCGTAAGGCATGTGCTATCCGTGATAGCATTAATTACCCGACGTCTTCACGCTCGTTCAGCTCTATGGATACCAATAAATACTATTGTGGAAACATGATTTGCGTGACCGTTGACGGTGACGTCACCCCCTGTTCTGTCATCCGGAAGAGTGCAGGAAATATCCATACGACGCCCCTTGAAAAGATTGTTGAGACCCATCGAGATGAGCTCCTCTGGATCCATTTGCGGACACCGGAGAATCTCCCAGGACATTGTTCTTTGTGTGAAAACAATGAGGTGTGCTGGGGCTGTCGTGCAGCGGCATTTTACGAAGACGGGGATTCGCTTGGTATCGATCCGAAATGCTATAAAAATAAAACATGTCAATGAAAGTGAGGAAGGAATATGGGTATTAAACGAGGAAAAAGACTGGACTTTACGATCGGGGATGTGAACGATGTGTACTCGGGTCCCGTGGGAATTCTTTGGGAAATGCTCATGGGCGAACAGATACACGTTGGCGGAGAAAAAGAGACAGCGATCCTTGCAACCAAAGCTCGCATTACAAAGGATACTAAAGTTCTTGATGTGTGCTCTGCGCTTGGCGGCCCGGCCCGCTATCTTGCAAGGAAGTACGGCTGCACTATTATTGGGCTTGATGCGACACAAACAATGGTTGACGAAGCAATAAAACGGACACACCAACAAGGGCTTTCTCATTTAGTCACCTACAAACTGGGAAATGCACTTGACATGCCATTCAAATCAGAAACCTTTGATGTCGCCTGGGGGCAAGATGCATGGTGTTACGTCACCGATAAGAATCGTTTATTGAGCGAAGCCACCCGAGTCCTTAAGTCACGAGGCCTCATCGCCTTTACCGATTGGTTACAAGTAGGAACGATGACGGAAAGCGAATGGGCTGACCTGAATAGTTTTATGGCGTTCCCATACATGGAGACACTCGAAGGATACACGAAAGAACTGAAAAAACTTAATTTTAAAATCCTTGAAGCAGAAGATCTCAGCCTCGATTTCACACACCATTGTCACCTCTACCAAGAGATGTTACGAGACAAGCTAAAAAATGGTATCATCGCCCAGTATGGAAAAGAATTGTTCGAGGCGGCGGATAGCGGACTAGCGAAATGGGTGCAAGCCGCCGACGAATCGAAGGTCGGCAGAGGAAGAATTATCGCTCAAAAACTGTAGATTGCCAAGATAACCGACATTATAGTATGATATTGTACATAATAATAAAAATCGCATTGTTTCAGAGCTTTCCAGCGAACTCCTCAAGCTTCGCTTCCCAACCTGCCATCAGGCCGTTACCAGTTTGGGAACCCGCACCGATCCGAAAGTCCACGGCCGCTACCTTCGCCATCTTTTTCTTGGTGAGGAGCTTCTCCATCTTCGATAGTTGATTCCTATTTTTCATCGCATGGGTGTTGATGATGCCAAACTTCCGTCCCTCCACCCCCGTAAGCATTTTCATGAACTTCCGCATGTTTTTCTGAAGGTTGAACGCCTCTTGAGCAGCGGAGAAGATGTACATGTCTGCCTCGTGCATGGCGGCAGGGTTTGCCTCGTCGGTCGTAAGCACTTGCGTCTCTGCCCCTTTCTGCTTCAGTATCCCATCTAGACGTTCCACAACCTTCTTTCCGTTTCCATATCGTGACCAATACACAATGACATATTTCATCGACTCACCACGGGGGAATTTAGATTCTCGTATAAAAAGGTACGTGAAAAATCTACGATAGTGACTTTTTCAGTGGTGAAATATTTTTTCATCGGTTTTTTATGGTGTAATATTCTTTCGATATTTCTGTTGGTATACAAGGCGGCCGTCGGAAGAAGTGGCGCTCTTATTCAGATATGATGCCTAAAGGTTCCGTTCTTGTTTTATTATTAAGGGAATTCACACGCGTGTATTAAATCGCGAAACTGTTTTTCGGACAGTCCAACTCCATGGATTCCATCAAGGCGTTTCGAGACGTTTCCTTTTTCGAAGAAAATAACTGTGGGGAAGACCTCCACATGATATTTCTCGCACAGGTCAGGGAGCTCATCGATCATCATCCGGTAGCATTGTGTCCCGGTATCCCGACTGCATTTTTCGAAAATAGAGAGGAATCTCTGGGAGAAAGGACACCATGGTGCGTAAAAGAGAATAAAAATGCTCTCCTTTGCTTTTAGAATGGTTTCAAGCTCTTGCTCGGTGTTGATGAGGGTGCAGGTATCTGTGGTTTTCATGGGACGTTCATTCCTTCCGCAGTGTTAGTCAGGGCAGTGACTGCTGTCGCAGAATGGTTTGTTCTGGGATTTTCCGCATCGGCACAGCGTCACGCGGTTGCGTTTTTCGTAGGGAGTACCGTCTGAGGATTTTATCGGGATGCCACCGCGGACCCAGAGTGGGCCGCTGGCTTTGATGTACGGATCCTCGATAAGGACGATCGACGGTTCAAATGTAGGCTCAATCGGTTTTTCGGTTTTCTTATCGTAGACGACAAGACGCCCGGAGGGGCAATCCGCTGCTTCTTCAATCGCGATTTTTCTATCCCCTGGGTTATCTGAGGTGAGAATGAGTGTCCAGGCACCACCTCCCCGGTGGCAAAAACGGGCTGACGCGCACAGTATTTTCGCGTCAGTCATTTTCAGGGCAGGTCCTTCGAGCACAACCGCTTGATCGCAATATAGTGCATGGCTCGCTGTCTCGGTGCCGTCGAATTTTACTTTAAGGTGGGTTCCGTCGCAGAACGGTTTGCTGCTCGATTGTCCGCAGCGGCAGAGCGCGTATTGATCCTGCCTCGGGTAGGTCTTGCTGTCCTGCCATTCGCAGGTATCCCATTTCCTGTCGTATTTGATGATTTTTTCTGAAAGTGGGACGCCGCCGGAGACAAGGTATGGCCCGTTTTTACTTATGGTTATGAGATATTTGTCAGGTTGCGACTCGTTGTTTTTTTTCGTTGCCATAACAAACACTGCCTCGTAATGAACGCAGAGGAGGTCGTTTGTGTATAAGTAATTTGTGTGACTCGCGGATTTTTTTTCTCCTGTCGTCCTTGACATCGGACGTTACAGGTTGGAAAATATTCCAAGGATCACCGGTATGTCCATGGCCGCGTGGAAAAGGATTGCGATAAGCAGGCTGTTCGTCTTCTGGATGAGAAATCCCCATAGGAGGCCAAGGAAAAAAGTAATCAGGAGAAAAGCAAGGAGCATGGGCGTGTATTGCACGGAGATATGTGCGAGTGAAAAAATGATCGCCTGCAAAAAATTTGCTCCGCCGTTCCCAAGGAACCCTTGGTACTTTTGGAGAAACAATCCTCGGAACCAGACCTCCTCCCGTAGTCCGTTGAGGAGGACAAACACCACGACCCAGGGCATCAGGGAAATCGCTTTCTCGGTCGTGAGGTTCGGATTGACCGGGAACAGTGTTGAGGCTCCCTGTGGACTTATGATGAGTAATTCAAGGATGATGAAAAAAATACCAAGTCCGATGCCGAGTCCTACCCAGAGTCTCCCCCGTTGGAGGTAGAGCGCGTATGGTCCAAGGCCGGAGAGTTTTGAAAGTAGGATAATGGGAACCACGATAAGGACGGTGCTTACAAGAATGCCAAGCACCGTGCCTTCAATCGTCGTGCCTGAGGACCAGTGAAGTAACCTGCTTGCGTCGTCTAGAACTGAGACAAATGATGCGATGAAAAACGCGAACAGCACAGGAAAATAATGTTTAAGACGCTCGATTCTACGGGTGTAGATCGAAAGGACAAAAAACACCACTGAAATGCCGATGAGATATGCGAGAAGGAGGTCATCGTGAAGAAAATTTCGGATGATAAAAACGAGAGAACCGCAGAGCAAAAAAAGTACGAAGAACCCGAGACGATGACCGGCTCCTTTCTTCTCTTCTTTATCGTTCATAGGCATCAATGAATTTATCTTGGAAACGAATCAAAGAAATATAAGAGTATCTAAATCCGTTTATAAAGAATATTGTCCAACAAGGGATTTGGCAGGTTAGCAGGAGAGATTTTCGGGAGAGTTTTTTTTAAAAATTATGTGTCTAATCGCTAACCCGTACGAAATTTTTTTTACGAAATCATTTCCTTTTGTTGTTTTTTACGTTTGTTATACTCTCTCATATATTGTTTTCTTCTTCGTATGACCTCAGGTCTTGCCATATATTCCTTCATATACGCTACTCTCTTCTTTTGCACATAAGGTCGTTTTGAATATTTTCGTGCCCAGATCCTTCCTTTCGCGCGAACCCTCAGTTGTTTGCTGTACGCCCGTTCCCATGCTTTCATCCGTTCGTGCACCTCGGGTCTACGGAGGTACTCTTTGTAGGCCTTGTTTTTGCATTCCTTGCAGAGCGGGTTCAGGCCATCTTTTTTAATGTTATTTCTCGTAAACGCCGTGTACGGAAGGACCCGTTGGCATTTCTTACATATTTTTTCGGCGGGGATGATGGATATCAACGTCGCTTTTCTTTTTATCCGAGACTGTTTGCATATCTTTAAGGTACATTCGATGCACGAGGAACTCAATCCATCTTTACTCCTCTTTTTGAGATAAAAACTTGAATGTGGAAGCACTTTGCCGCACGTTTGACATTTCTTTTCAAACGAGGGAAACAGGCTGAATGCATCCTCTTTTTGGTGTTTCCGTTCTTCCGCCCATCGCGTGATATAGGTATATTGTCGTTGTGATGCGCATGCCTTGCATTCCGACGTGAGTCCGTCTCTTCGCCGTTTGTTCGCATTGAACATTTCGATGGGCAGCACACGGTTGCAGTAACTGCACTTCTTTTCGGTTAGCACTTCACCGGTGGCGCGTTGTTCTTCTTTCCATCGCGCCATGTATTCCTGGGATTGTATCCGTTCGCATTGGATGCACACTGAGTTGAACCCGTCCTTCCAGTTCAGGTTCTTGTAAAATCTGCTTACGGGGAGGATCTTGTGGCAATGGATGCATTCCTTTTCCCGTACTGTCCGTTTCCCTAGAATGCGTTCGTCTGCCCATCTCTTGCCTGTTGTCTTATGTTTTTGTAACGTGCATTCCTTGCAATAGAAACTCACACCGTCTTTCCAGCCCTCCATTACGTAATAATGAGACACCGGTAAATCACGGTGGCACGAGGGGCAGCGTTTGTGGCTCACCGGTTCTTGTGTGCGTCGTTCTTCCCGCCATTGCAGTTTCTTTTGTTTTCGCCACAGCACCTGGCATGATTTGCAGGTGCTGCTAAGCCCATCCTTTGAATTCCCGATGCAGGTGAAGTGAGCTGCTGGATACCGCTTGCCGCAGGTTCTACATGTTTTTTCCTGCGGTGCATTACCGGTTGATGTCCGCTCGTGTTTCCATTTTTCTCGTAGCAGTTGCTGCCGGTCGTTTTTGCATTCCTTGCAGATATGGCTCGTCCCGCTCTTATGGTGTTTATCCAACCCAAATGCTGAAATTGGTTTGACTGTATGGCAATCTTTGCATTCTTTTTCCGTCAGAAGGTCGGTTCCTTTAGCTCGGTCATGTGCCCATCGGTCGAGCAATGCATTGATTCTCTTTTTTTTGCAGTCCTTGCAGACCGGTCGATGCCCGCTACCGAATGCCTTGTCCCTGTCGAACTGAGAGAGGGGCAGCACCCGGTGGCATCTGTTGCATTCCTTTGATTGCTGGGAAATCGTTTCTAATGGCACCGTGAATCAAAGAAAATCATACTTTAGGGAATATTTTATGATTTTGGTTCCTCGATTTTTTGTCGGTATGATTTAATAACGCCCGGATGATCTTTTCCTGGCATGAAAAAAGCGGTGTCGATCCTTCTTCTCGGGGTGCTGTCGATGCTGTTCGCAGAGGTGTTCTCAGGGGCATCCACGCTATGGTTTCTTGACCCCTGGGGTCTTCTTCTTACGTTACCGTTGTACCTCGGGCATGCCCTCTTCTTTTTCAATCTTGCGCTGCTTTGGGAAAAAACATCACCGCGTCAGCTGTATTTTTTCGGGATGATGTTCGGGCTCTACGAGGCGTTGATTACGAAGGTCCTCTGGTACGGGTACCCGGGTTCAACCGGTCCTATGGTCGGCAGCTTTTTTGGTGTCGCCTGGGGCGAGTTTCTCACCCTGGTGCTGTTCTGGCATCCGGTCATGTCGTTTCTTGTACCGGTGCTTGTGTACGAGCTGCTCAGCAAGGATGTTCTTCCGGGTCATGAGCGGTTGTTGCAAAAGAACGGAAAGACGCTTGTTGCAGTCCTGGTGCTCATCGTGATGGCGGCGAGCTTTCAGAGCAACGGGGCGAAATATGAGGTACTCAGGTCTGCTGGTTCTATGGTTGGAACAATGCTCATTATCGTCTTGTTGCATCATCTTTCCAAAGGGAAGGATCTGCGGTCGCTTGCCCTTGGGAGACGGGGGATGATTGCCTTGGTTGCGTACCTCGTTGCATTGTATGGGTTCACCACTGCGTTTATTTTCCCAAATAGACTCCCGACAACGGTTTTGCCGTACGTGCTGATTTTCCTGTGGTATCTTGTTGCGATCGGTCTTCTCTGGGTCGATCGGTTCACACCGGTGAATCCTATGGTGAATAGACCGCTTTTTTCTCTAAGAGATCTGCGGGTTTTTGCGGTGCTGGTTGTGGGTGCGACCGTGGTCTGCAGTCTCGTTCCGCAGGTGAGTTACGCGGTTCTTCTTATCATGTTCGTGTCGCTCATGGGGGCGGGAGTTGTCCTTTTTTCCGGAAGTCTTTTTACTCTGTCTCTGGTAAGGAAAAAAGTTGGGTCTTAGAAGTGATAAAGGGGATTTCAGGCCGATTGAAGAACACGATTTTTTCCTTCCTCATTTAGAGGTGCAGGCACTCAGCTCAGTGTTCTCCCTTTCATTCATCATAAATGTTACAAATAGTTCCGAGTAGTAAAAGTTAAATCCCATGATTTCATATGAATTTTAATTATATTTAGAACACCCTCATAAAAACCATTGGTTTGAACATGCTTTGGAGGAAAAAAGAATGAACACTAATTTGATCATAAAAGGGCTGGTTATTTGTCTCGTATGGCTCGTTGCAGGAATTTCAATACACCCCGTGGTAGGAGCAGAACAAGAGACCATGACCGCACTGTACAAGGATATCCGTGCAGATTTCCCTGTCCGTGTTACAATGGAGGAGAAGGTATCCACCTGTTTGAATCTGTTAAGTCCAGAAACACAACAGCTGGTTCACCAGGCATTGGAAAAAGGACTCAGCATGTACGTTATTTATTCCACCGCAGGCACCGGTGGCTCGATTCATTTCTTCATAAAGGTCCCCCGTCTCAGGAATTCCAAAGGATTCTTTGCTGCAGGAATCATCATTTATACCGGGTTGACCGCGGGAACGGTCGTCTGGAAGCTGAATAGCACCGGAAGGGTGGTTGTCGATTCAAGGATAGGACCGCATTTCCTTGGTTTTACCGGACTAGGGTATTCTACGTTTAAGCGGAATCTGGCTGGCGGCGCGGGAAGCCTGGTCGCGGTGAGTTTCAAACAACCTCAACTCACCCCATAGGGAAAGGAAAGAATAGAACCCCCCTTTTTTCTTTTCTAAAATGATTGCTTCTTCTAAAAAAATAATTCACAAGCAGAAGGGTTCACCATATACTGATGCGTGAATTTGCAGATTCGTAACCGTTAAATGGTTCTTGATTTTTGATGCTACCGCCGGGATGGGAACTTGAATTACCTGTAAAAACAAAGCGTTATCGTTTTACTCCTTTCCAGTTATATACTGACAATACCTATATTGTATAGGACCAGTTTTTGTTATTTCACATGGAAATTCCCTACACTCAAAACAGAACCTCACTTTCTTTGCGAATGCACAAGTTGCTATTTTACAAAATTTATTTTCTTTCGGGATACATCCGTTTTCTCCGTTTGGACATTTATTTTGCACCATGCGTGGGCACTTCTCACAACCTATGCCGCACACACCAATTTTAATTATGTTCATGATTCACCTTAATTCCAAACTCGTTTTTAATCTTTATACTTTTTATGACATACAATAAATCGTATCTTTCAATGAGAGCATATCTGAACAATCTTGCTAAAAAAATACAGGGGCGTGGAAGTGGGCACGAATTTACTAGTAAATGGTACCACGATTATCATAGTTACATGAACAGACTAAGCAATCGGAAAGCAACACCACCGAGAAGGACTGCCAATCCAATCTCTGTGATAGTGATAAGTGCTGCATTTTTCCATCCTGTTTCTCGTAGTAGTGCTGCAATTGTTGCGACACAAGGGACGTAGATCATGATCACGAGCGCAAAGACGATCATTTGCACCGGGGACATTACTGAACGAATATTCGATGTTCCTGCAGCGGTCGTCAGCAACACGAGTGCTGCTTCTTTCCGTATCACACCGAAAATGAAAAGAAAACCGGTGAACGCTGGGAGTCCAAGCCAGATAACAGTAACCGGACTTAAGGCATTTGATACAAGAGAAAGCACGTTGGTGATCCGCATCGCTTCAATGACGATGCTTCCGATGATGATGAGCGGCAGAGCGGTCTTGAGAAATGGTTTGAATCGGTTCCATGCTTGTTTGAGTACTACTTTTACTGACGGTAATCGATAAGGGGGCATTTCCATGATGATGCCGACGGATACGCCAGGGAGGAGTCGGTTCAGGATTTTTCCGATGATGAAAATCAGCATGAAATCAACGACGTAGAGAGCAATCGCCCATTGCACCCCGACATACGCACCAACGAGCCCAAGGATGACCACCGTTCGTGCTGAACAAGGGACCAGTGTTGAGAGAAAGACGGTGATCAATCGATCTCGTTTTGTTTCCATGATGCGGCATCCAACGCAGGCGGGGACGTTGCAGCCGAATCCGAGGAGTAGAGGTATGCATGCTTTGCCGTGAAGACCTATGGTATGGCATGGTCGATCCATGAGATACGCGATCTTCGGGAGGTACCCTGAATCTTCAAGGACGCCAAGGATGAGGTAAAACGGTAAGATGAATCCAAGGGCGACCGAAAGCGTTGCATAAAATCCTACGACTCCACCATTCCACGCAAGATCTGGCCAGGCGCCGGCGGCATGTGGATTAACGCTCTCGAAGAGGTTTCGTAATGTTTCAGAAAGCCATCCTCCAAAGAGCGACATGAACATGAGAATGGAGAGCATGATCGCGAACATGAGCGCATATCCCCAGACGCTATGCATGCTCAGCGAATCTAACCGTTCGCTCATCGATGCTTTCGCAGGTTCTTTGGACGTCTGAATTTCTTTTACAATGCGTGCTGCAACTGCATATCGTTCTGATGCAATGACGTTTGAGCACGGCTCCTTGTGAATCTCAGAGATTTCTGCAGCAAGAATGTTTGCGGCAACGATCACGTCAGGATGCTTCTCACCGACCTTGGTAACGATCTCAGAATCTCCTTCCAATAGTTTTATCGCGGTCCATCTCAAGGGGTATCCTATGTTTATCCCTGCAAGTACTCTTTCGAGTTTTTCTGTCCTTTTTTCGATCTCTGGACCATAGCGGATTATATTCTTGTATGGCGGTGCTTGTGTGCCTGCTTGTTTGATGGCTTCGTCAATGATTTCATGAACGCCGATTCCTTTTGTCGCGATTGTGGGTACGACCGGGGCACCCAGTAACTGTTGAAGTCGTTCTTCGTCTATGGTCATGCCTTTCTTCTTTGCAACATCCACAAGATTTAATGCAATGACCAGTGGTGTTCCCATTTCGAGGAGTTGAAGCGTAAAAAACAAATTTCTCTCAAGTGCTGTCGCATCAACGACGTTCACAACAACATCCGGATGTTCAAGTGCGATATACTCCCGAGAGACGATTTCTTCTTGAGAATAGGTCGACAACGAGTAGATCCCCGGCAAATCAATGACCTTAATATGTTTCCCGTGGTGGAGAAGCACCCCTTCTGCTATTTCCACTGTTTTTCCAGGCCAATTCCCGACGATCTGCCCTAGACCAGTGAGTTGGTTAAAAATAGAGCTTTTGCCAACGTTCGCATTGCCTGCGAGTGCAACGACCAGATCGATTTTCATCGATTTAACCTTCGGCGTGTACAAAAATTTTGTTGGCGATGTCTTTGCCGATGACAATTTTGCATCCCCGGACACAAATTTCTATCGGTCCATTCATAGGGGCTGATCGGATGATAGCTATGCTGGTTTTATTCGTGAGGCCAAGGTCGCAAAGTCTCTGGATAACCCCTTTTCCTCCTTGGATAAATGCGATTTTTCCTTTCTGTCCTGGTTTCAGGGAAGTGATGGCAATGATATCTTTCTCTCGTTTTTCAAGCGCCAAGGTCTGATCAGCGAGGCATTCCTGGCAATTTGTTACATCCAGATTGCATGGAGGAATCGGTGACCCATGAGGACATTCAGCTGGTCCTTTGAGCGTCTTGCAAAGCGCGGTCTCGGTTTCATCAGTAAGCGTATGTTCCATTTTGCATGCTTGGTCATGGATTTTTTCGTGAGGAAGGTGAAGCATCTTGTCTAGGAACACTTCAAGAAGCCTGTGTTTTCGCTTCATTCTCATAGCGGTTTTAAATCCTTTTGCCGTAAGCGAGGCTCCTTTGTGTGATTCATAACGGACGAAGCCTTTTCGTTTCATTCTCTGGAATGCTTCAGTTACGCTGGCTGGTGCGTTATGGAGGTGTTCCGCGATTTCTGTTGTTTTTGCAACGCCATCTTTCCCTGCAATGTCGTAGATTGCTTCAAGATATTCTTCGATGTGTTCCCGTGGCATACCCTCACTACCATAATATAGCATATCGTGTATTATAAATATTTCGGTCGACCTAAATTAAATTGATGCTAGATGCATAGACGAATTTAAACAACAACTTCAGTTAAAATTTCTCCTGGGAAATGATATGCTCCCATCGGAAACGAAACTCGAATGTACCAATAAATTTCAGTCGCAAATAAATTTGCTGCCTAACAAGGTTCTAAGTCTCCAACGCAAGAGACCGGGAAAGATTATTTAAGACATTCTTCACATAGCTTGTTCGGTTCGGTGATGTGGTGTGCAGAAATTTGTAAGTTCCCTTAAACGGTTCGTCTTTATCATAATCGTACTTGTTGTCTTGACTTTTGTCAGTGTCTCTTTATTTGACCAGTTGATTGCCGAGCCGATTGGGCTTACTGGGTTGCTTCGTCAAGCGGGAAGGATCTTGATAGTTGTCGCCTTTGGTTCAATTGCTATCGTTTTCATAAGACGTTCAAAGCACCTTCTGTCAAAACATGTCGGTGTGCATGCTGCAACAATTTTCCAGTTCTTCATGATGCTGACCGCGGGTATTGTGATGATTTTTGCCTTTCTGCATATCCTTCAGGTCTCACCAAGCAACTTGCTCATTGGCGGGGGAATAGTTACAATCGTTTTTGGGTTGGTTATCTCGACTTTTATCGGGAACATTCTCGCTGGAACGTTAGTTCTCATGAACCCATCCGTTCAAAGTTGGCGATACGATCATGGTTAATAATATCCCTTGCAAGGTGGAGGAGATTACGTCGTTGGCCACAAAGGTGAAAAATGACCTTGGCGGTCGAATATCTATTCCTAACACCGCCATCATGCAGGGTGGCGTGATTGTCACGTCGTTCAGTGGTCCTGACATCGATGTGATGAGCAGACTTCCGTATGCCCAAGGAGACAGAATTTACACGACGTACCTAAATCAAGAGGGTATTGTGACTGAACTTACGCCCTTCCATACAAGGATTTTGTTGGATTCGGATAAAGAGGTGACCTTCCTCAACACGAGTGTTTTAACGGGAAACGTGGCGGTAGCCCGAATCCATAAAAAACCAAAGAAGTGACCATGGACACTACAGGGATACCTCTTCCGCAAGAGAAGGCGTAACCTCGATTCCAAGAACCCCCTAGGTATTACCCTTATGTAATGCATTTGCATCCATCTTATTTAATATGAATGTTATTTCCTGTGAGAATCTTAGTAAGACGTACAAGGATGAGTCACAGAAGGCCTTGGATTCTGTGAGTTTTTCTGTGCCGAATTCCGGTATCTTCGGACTCATCGGAAGGAATGGGGCCGGGAAAACGACTCTGATCCGAATCTTAGCCACGGAGCTTCTTCCAAGCACTGGATCTGCGTCTATCAATGGGTTGGATGTCGTCACAGAGGCGGAGGAAATACGGAAACACATCGCCATCGTCCCTCAAGAGGCGCGTCCGATCCCTTGGATGACCCCAAGACAGACGGTCCTTTCGTACCTCCTCTGGAGAGGCTTTGGGTACCGTGAGGCGAAAGCACGGGCTGATGAATATCTCGCGATGCTTGGGCTGGACGGGAAGGCACATGTCCTGAATCGAATGCTTTCGGGTGGGATGAAGCGAAAGTTGATGGTAGCGACGGTCCTTGCCTCCGAAGCAGAAATTATTTTTCTCGACGAACCGACCACAGGGTTAGACCCTCTTTCGCGACGGGATTTCTGGAAGCTTTTGAAAGAGATCTGTAAGGACCATTTCATCTTCCTCACCACGCATTACCTTGAGGAGGCAGAGGAGCTTGCCTCGACCATCGGGATTCTCGACCGTGGACAGATGAAAGGTGTAGACAGCCTCGATGGACTGCGCACGGTTCTGAAATACCCCTACAGTATCAGGGTTGAATACAGCATCGACGCGGAACGGATCCTTCAAGGTGGTGCGTCAGGGGAGATCATGCGCAGGGGCTCACAGCTTCGGCTCTTGACAACAGAAACTGAGGCGTTAGCGATAACACGAGTGTTCCTCGACCGTCAACAAAAGGTATGGATGGAGCCGGTGTCCCTCGAAGACATCTTCCTGCATTTCGTCCAAAACGGGGACGGGATTTCATGAACCGCCGTAGCCAATTGCTCGCCGCGATCCTGGTTAACGCCGTCTATGAGATGCAGAACTACCCCATCGTGCTCATCAACATAATGATATCGCCTCTCTCGTTCCTCCTTCTCATCGTCTTCGTCAGCGGCGGGGCACTCACCGGCGTTGGCATCATGGGTGGTTTCATCATGAGCATGTTCTCAGCAGGCATGTCCCTGCAAACCGATCTCTCCCACCTGAAGAACGATTTCAAGCTCCAAGACATGATCGTCAGTTCGCCAACGAGCCAGACAACCTACATGTTCGGTATGGCCATCGCAGAAATCATCTACTCGTTGCCAGCGTTACTGACGCTTTCCGTCCTCAGCTTCTTCTTCGTGAAGATGACGCTTCTTGCCGCCCTGGGGTTTGTCAGCGTGCTTATCCTGATGTTCCTCATGTCAGTTGCCATGGGCTTCCTCTTCTCCACGCTCTCCTCAGATATCGTCCAAAGCTTTGCGTTCTCCCGAATGCTCTCCACCCTCTTTACGACCATTCCACCGATCTACTACCCCATCACGTATATCCCGCTCCCGTTCCGCTACATTGCCTACCTTTCACCAACGACATACGCCGCGCAAGTCTCCCAAAACCTCGGGGGATATCTGCAGCTCCCGATAAGCATCATCCTCATCAGCTGGACGGTGCTCATCGGGCTGACCATCCTCCTGTTTATTCTCAGCGTGAAACGCTCGAAATGGCGGGAATAACTTGCGGTATCAATGATCGTCAATAATTTACACGACGACCTGGTTTCTCACGATAATTTTTAAAGAAAAATGCTATGAATTGGGTGAGATTTGGGAATAAGTATGGAATAAATTGGGAAAAATCAATATAACGTTTTTTCGTCATAATGGATTTTTGTGGGTGAGCAACTATGATGGAAAAATTATGGACGGTTGCGATTATTTCGTTCGGATTATATTGGATTAACCCCGGTATTATCTTGTTCGCTTGCCAGTTAATCAATGTTGCCAACTGGGTAATTTTTCATGAGGATGTAAAAAAGAGCGTCAGAGAAATAGGTATGACAAAAATTAATTTATAAGGAGGAATGACAATGGTCGTTGGTTTTGTATTAGTAAAAACCGCACCTGGACATGAACATGAGGTATATAACAGGCTTTCCAAAATATCTGAAATTGTTGAACTATACCCACTCTCTGGAGAATATGATCTTATCACTAAAATAAATACAGAAGATTTCAAAAAACTTGGGGAAATGATAGTATCTAAGATTCGATCGGTAAAGGGCGTGGTAGATACAAAGACATTGATACCAATAGCAGGATAAATTTTTAATTAATATTTTTTGTTCTTTTGGTTGTTTATAATAACTATTTACTCAAGGGAGATTCAGGTTTGGGTTTGTCAATCCATTTGATGATTTCTCAGGATATGCAATCAGAAAACCGCCAAATCCAATTGTCCAAATTAGAATTGGATACACGATTATGCGTTCCATTCCGCCTGCTCCTAGACCCAAGTACTGATTAACGACGTAGAGAACCAATGCAAATAGGCTCATTAATCCTAGCAGTACGTTTATAAGTGAGAATGGTAGTTTCATCAATTTATAGGAATAGATTGCTGATAGTCCGCCGAACAGGAAGACTAGTAATGCGGCGATGCTGTGCATCGGTTCGCTGTTCTCTGTGAAGATGCAAACACCCATAGATCCTAGAGCCGCTACGGTGAGTAGAACAGTCAAGATCTTGACGTTGAAGGCGCGCTGCAGAAAATAGGCTCCCATGATCATGAGCGCCCCTAGAAGAAAAACAGAGGCGTTGAAAATCATTGCAGATGGTCCGACCCCTAGATCGCTTATATAATTCTTTGAGATGCTGTATCCTGGGTACAGTGCCTCCGCCACGACTAGTCCCAGGATAAACTGGGTTGCTGCAATGAAAAAAAGTATCCCTGCCACTTTTTCATTTGAATATGACACACTATACGTGAATTTTTTAGAGATGATAAAGATTTGCATCCGTTGGATTCGGTTTGGTTGATGATCAAGAACATGATGTGTGCAATTCTACCTACTGGTGGGGTACTGAGCTAGAGTTATCCAACGAACATCGAAATTCACTACGTCCTCGTATTATTTACTTTCTTTTTGTGATTTAAATGTGTGTTGTTCCATTAGTACGTTGGCAATATAATGCACTATTGCTTCATCATTGCCCTTATCGCCTTCTTCAATCGCTTTGTAATATTTCATCTTATCTCTTAGTTCTACATAAAACATTGGGAATTTGTTTTTCATTAATATCCAGTTCATTACGACTCTCGATGTTCTTCCATTCCCGTCAGAAAACGGATGAAGTCGTACTATTTTATTATGCAAAATTGAGCCTAATTCGACAGGATGCAGGCTTTTCTTAGCAGAATAGTACCATTGGAATATTTTTCTCATTTCTTCCTTTAGTTTTTCATGATCTGGAGGAATCCAATCAGAACCAGAAATTCTCACATCATGATTTCTGTAACTACCAACAATTTTACAGTTTGTGTTCTTAGTGAGTACTCCATGAATTTTTAATAAAAACTTTTGATTAAATTCGCCCTTATAGTCTCTCATGAATTCATAGCAGTCTTTTGAGTTTATAGCTTCATTGTAATCATTTGGAGTGGCACCTGCAGGGATGATGTCCTCAGTTAAAATCATGCTTGTTTCTCGCAGACTTAGGCGATTACCTTCGATAGCATTTGAGTTGTACGTAAATCTCACGATAAAATCTTCTTCATATTTTTTTATCTCAATGGCGCTTAGTTTTCCGAACCATTTGTTAAAAACCTCTTTTAAATCCTGTAACTTCTCTACTTCAGTATCACTCAGATACTTTTGCTTGGAAACAGGCTTTATGAGCCCTGTTTTTAATGCATCTGTTTCGATCTCTGCGATTGCTTTTGTTATTTGTTTTTTGGAGGGGGGCGTATCACCAACATACTTTCTTATTTTCTTCCATTTTTTACTACCTACTCTAAAATTCTTTGTGATGTAATAGTATGTCTTGTCGTTCCTTTTAATCCTCTCCAAATAAACCATATCTTATTGTATGGGCACAATGACATATAAAGTTATCTATTTTTGTTAAGTAACGTGCCCTTACAACTTATGAAATCGTTTAAATGTATGGGCACACAGAAATACAACCGCTTTCATTTTTGTTTAATGTTGTGCCCGTAAAAATAAGATAGTACGTTCCCGCAAAGAGTCGCACACAGAAATGTATATTTCTTAGAGAAGTCCAACAGGAGGAAAAAATGAAAAGGTGCTCCTGTCGGGATTGAACACTTACAGGTATGAATCCCACGATTTCTTTATATGTTACCGTCACATGAACAGACTGGGTAATCAGAATTTTATGCTGCTCATGACGAGACTTATCCTTGCGGTCCGAGTATGAAACGTGCGCGCTCGTAACGAAGCATCTCGAAAGGTGTTATACACTTGATATTCAAACCAATACAGACCGTGGGAATTTTGATTCTCTTCGTAGAGTTGTCAGGTTTTTCATACGTGACAACGGTATAACCGTGCGCCAAGGCGTGGGCTACCAGGTAGTAGTCGGCGACTTGTAGGAAGGTGTTCACTGCGGCAGGATGATAGTTCTGCGAGGTTGTCCAGTTGCTGACCGTTCCCAAAGCAGGAAGGGTAGCGGCGTCGGGTTTGAGGAAGAAGGTCGGCCCTCGTTGGGCGGCCCAAACAGCAAGCTCATCGGCACCTGCAGCGATTTCGTCACCGACCTTTTCGATACTAAAAACGATTCCTTTTTTATTTTGATCAATCAACCAATCCTAGAAGGCAGGGCAGAAATCCAGCCCGTAATGGAGGTTCTTCGCTTGGATAAAAACGTCTGTGTCTATGAGATAGGGCATTATAAGACCCCCACGTGACGGCCAAGGTTCTGGAACGTTTCCAACTTGGAGAAACCGAGCAAATGGAAAGCGTCGCTGTAAAGAGTTTGCCCTTCCAATGTGCTGATGACAAGGGCTTGTGCGAATTGCTTACCGACGCGTGCAGTCTGAGTCAGGTAGAAATCGCCTCCCGTACCACGCGGCATTTTTTTCAGTCGCTGTAACTCGACCTGGAAGGTTTCCCACATCTGTGTTCGATTCACACCACCAGCATCGTAAATACGACGCAGGGCGACCAACGTGCTGACCTTGAAACGCTTTGCGAGTCTGTTCATCTCTTCAGGAAGCGAACTGTTTTTACGGTATTCTTTACGGACAACTTCAAGGGGAACCAAGAGTTCGGCTGCTACCTTGTCGCACCATTCCTCGACCTTGTTGTCGGGTGTCTCGGAAAGTTCTGCATTGGAAAGAGCTGAACTGCCGAGCCATATGTGGGAAATTTCATGGGCAAGGGTGAACATCTGGGCGGCCTTTGTGTCGGCACCGTTGATGAACACCAGCGGTGCAACGTCGTCTGAGAGAGCGAACCCGCGGAACTCTTGCGGATCCAGCTTCCGGCGGTTGTTGGAACCGACAACGCCGCTTACCATGACGAGGATGCCTATTTTGTCGGCCTGTTCGATAAAGCGTCGAAGCGCTTCCGTCCAAGTATGGAGAGAACTTCGTTCCTCGATGTCCATATTGAGGGTGTGGCGGATCTCGGTAGCGGTGCGCACGATGTCATCATTCAAACTGACTTTACCGACAAATGGAAGTGGTTCGATACCTGTGGATCGAGCAAAATCCCGGTACCACTCTTGCCGTTGCTGACAGAGGTAAATGGTCTCTAGTAGGTCTGGACTGGGCAGACGTTCTCGGGCGTTGATGATCTTTCGGTAGTCTGGTATCGGCACTTTTTCCTCCGGTGGCCGTATGAGAAAGAAGTAGCCGATTGGGGTTTTTGTCGCGGCGGCAAAATCTTCAAGTTGCTTTAGGGTTGGGTAGGTAGTTCCTGCCTCCCAGTCATTCAGCTTGGGGAAGCGTTTCACCAGGTCTTCCGTTTTACGACCCGAGCGGTGTACTGCCCACCGAAACATGTCTGACTTGATTTCTACGCGCTCCATGCCGTCTCCTTATAAAAATTCTGAATCTTCTTCTTAGAAAGCACATCGTCTCTTGTGACGAATACTTTTGATATGGATGGTGACCCTGCAAGTCTTTCGAAGAACGCTGGATTCTTAGTTGCCATCCTATCACACTTCCTGTAAATAATAATCCGTAGATATACTGCATACGGAACCTATTTTCAAAGAACGATAGAGAGCATAAAAAAATATCGCTTCACTTCTTCCTTCATCGCAAACGGTCTCACACCCCGTCGACGGTTATATTATGCATATGTTTATTAATCAATTCTCATTCATTTTTCAATCATGTTCTTAAGAGAAACCAACGTTGCAAAGGAAAAAAGGAATCCGCATGTCATCTGACATCATAAAGGTGGAACACCTCTCCAAATCCTTCGGTAGTCTGAAAGCAGTTGACGATATCAGTTTCGAAGTGAGAGAAGGGGAAATTTTTGGTTTTCTCGGGCCGAACGGTGCGGGGAAGACGACGACGATCAACATGCTGACGACCTTGCTCAAACCTACCTCGGGCAGGGCAATCGTCGCTGGATATGACCTTTCCAAGGATGCAAATGAAGTGCGTAGAAACGTCGGGGTGGTCCCACAGGAGTACACGTCCGATGAGGAGATGACCGGGTATCGCAATATCATTCTGTGCGCCGATCTCTACGGGATTCCGCGAAGCGAATCAAAGCCCCATGCCAAGGAGCTACTTGCCCTCGTCGAGCTTGAAAACGCGTCGGAGAGGAAGGTGAGTACGTATTCGGGGGGAATGCGCAGGAGGCTTGAGCTTGCCAGTGGTCTGATCAATTACCCGAAATTACTGTTCTTGGATGAGCCAACGCTTGGTCTTGATGTTCAGACGCGAACCGCGGTCTGGAAATATATCAAGACGCTGAAGGAAGAATATGGGATGACGCTGTTCATGACCACGCACTATCTGGAGGAAGCGGACTCGCTGTGCGACCGGATCGGCATCATCGACCAGGGGCGCATCATAAAAATCGGTACGCCTGAGGAGCTGAAGGGAAGCATCGGGGGAGACGTCATCGTCGTCGGCCTCAAAGAGACAGAACCGGATATCTCAAGTGACATCGCTCAGATAACACACGTCAAAGACGTCAAGAAGACCGGCAGTAGCTATCGGATCAAGGCGGACAATGGGGAGGATGCCTCACCGCAGATCATGGATCTCGTCCGCTCCAAAGGCCTGCATGTGACAAAAATCTCTCTTACCAGACCGACCCTGGATGAAGCCTATCTCGAACTCACGGGTCGAACGCTTCGGGAAGAGGAGGCGAACCGGATGCAGATGTTCAGTCAGCGGGTGACCATGAAACGATCACGATCCTCACACAGGTGATACGTTGGAAGAAAATGGAACGCCAGGTCAAGATGCAGCAAGAGGCCTTTCGCCCATTCAAGAGAAACAACCTGGTGTGTCTTCTGGGGAAAATCAGAAAAAAGTCAGGGGAGCGCGGCCTCAGTTAAATAAGAGTCCTTTCCACGGGTTATGGGCGTTGACCAATAGAGATTTACGGAAGTGGTACACGAATCCGTACCAGTTCCTCTCATCGTTGATCCAGCCGGTCGTGTGGCTCGCGTTGTTCGGCAAGGCACTCAACTTTGGAACGATCCTTGCGAGCGGCGGGGGGACACCAGCCGAACAGAACGCGATCTTATTCAAGTTCTTTGGAACGACCAGTTATTTTTCGTTTCTCGCGTGCGGGATGCTTGCGTTCATCATCCTTTTTACCTCCGCGTTCAGCGGCATGTCCGTGGTGTTTGACCGCAGGTTTGGTTTCCTGAACAAGGCGCTGAGCACCCCGGTGGCGCGCGGAACGATCGTGATGAGCAAGATCTTCCAAAGCGTAGGCCGGTGCCTGACCCAGGCCGGCATCGTGCTAATCATCGCCGTGATCCTTGGGATGGATACGGCACGTTTCTCCATCGTCGGAATCGCAGGCACGTTCGTCGTCGTCTTTCTCATGGCCATGGGCCTGTCCGCGATATTCGTGATGCTTGCGCTGCGGTCAAGCGACTGGCAGACCCAGGTCGCGTTGATCAACCTGATCAACCTGCCGCTTTTGTTTGCGAGTAACGCCCTGTTCCCCACCAAACTCATGCCGACGTGGCTTCAGAACATCGCGATGGTCAATCCCGTGAGCTACGCCAACGATGCGGTTCGCCAGCTGCTGCTTGGCTCGGTCGGCATGACCAGCCTGTGGTTTGACTTCGGGGTCCTCATTGGTTTCGCAGCCCTTTTTTCGATCATTGGCATCATCCTTTCGTGGAAGCTCCTGTCGAAATAGATTACTGTCTGCCGTCGACTTGATAAAGAAAGTACCGCTTACGAACGGAGTGAGTAGAAAAAAAGCGCGCAAGGAGAAGAGTTGAATGAACACCATCAAAATCACGGTACTAAAAACACTCGTTCTAAAAGACTTTCAGCCATACTGTGGCGTTCCCATTGAGAAATGCCCGTGCTTTTCCGAAGGACAGGTGTTCACTACCACCTATGAAAAACCAGAGGGATTCTGCGATTGGGCCTGGAACGATATCCATCCGTACATCGCCTCGTTTTTGACTGGAGGAAAGTTCACCGAAGGCATCTTTGAAGGATGGATGAAAGATAAGAATACGATGATCGCGTGTTGTACCGATGGTATTCGACCAGTGATCTTTGAAATAAAAGTTACGAAGGGAAGATCGAAGAAATAAGGTACGGGTATTTTTGCGGTAAAACTCTATTTTTTCTCCCGTAAACAGGAGTATAAGTGCTCCGTCTGGGACGGAAAAGCGTTTCTCCTGGAGTTACGGACAGGAACAGACCCTTTTTTTACGGATTGTTTTCGTTCAATATCTCCTCATTAAAACCCTTCTTTATTTTTTTTCTTTTTTTGGAGGATTATCTATGCATAAAGTATCAATCTATAATCGAATGACAGATGCTGAGAAAGAAGTAGCGAATGTATTAAAAGAATTTGGGATCCAGTGGTCATACGAACAACCTGTGTTTGTGTGGGATGAAAATAAAAGGCCACGAGTGTGGGCACCAGACTTCCTTCTGATTCATTTTGGGATTTATATTGAGGTTTGCGGATCGGAAAAATTTGACTATGAATATCGAAAAAAGATCTTAGATAGAAATGGGTATAAAGTGATATTTTTGCATGTTTATAAAGAAACAGATAGATGGACGAATCATCTCTTTACATATCTTCGACTATTTACAAAGTATAGACTTCACAAATTACAAGAATTATCAACTCATATTCATTAATGGAGAAATATCGATATAAATTAAGGAGTTACTTTACTAATATTCTTCATATAATCAATGTGCGATTCTAATTGTTTCTTTTGTTCGCTATCTAATCTGAAATTCTTAAACATTTCACATATTAATATTATGTGTGCGATATCCTCATTTCTTAGAACAAACACAGTTGTTGGAGGAGTATTAGTGGAGGGTTGAGGCAGAGTATTACTGGAAGATTGTTGTTGAGGTTGAATTTGAACACCTTTAAAAGGAATACCGGACCAAAACATGAGTTGATTAAGTTGTTCATAAAACGTGTCCAGATTATCTTTTGTAATATTTGCCATTTCATATAATTTTAATGCTCGACGAGTATACGTGACCATTTTCCATATGTTTCTGATTAAAGGTTTAGGATCACCCTCGGTTATATGTTGATAGATTTCTATTCTCTTATCCTCAAAATGATCTACGATCCTTAAAAAATTTTCATTAGAATTAATGTCATTTTTTATTCCAGAAGAAATTGACAGTCCCAATGCAAAAATACCGAGACCTAGTGAACAAATGGAAATGGAGAGAGATACTCTAGAACCATAAGTAATACTTTTATCAGCGTCAGATGTAGAATAATTAATCAAAATAAGAGCAATAACTCCCAATATTATAAGAATAAAACCTACATAAAGAATTCCTTTACTTGCATATTTTCTACGTTTGAATGGAAGCGACACTGTTCATTCCTCCTTTTTCAACTCCCTGAAGATTATTCGTAATTAATTTGCTACTTAATAAATCATGGAAATATTTCATTATATGGAAAATATTAAAACATGGAAAATCTTCGTTTTGTTGCATGGAAATAAAACATAAAGAAATCAAGTCTTTATTCACGGACCTTTTTAACAAAGAAGAACAAAACCAAATAGAATATATTTATAAAAAAATCAAATCAGATGAACCATTTGAAAGCTGGAGAAAATATGTTGATAACCTCGATGATAAAATAGGTGGTGTTGGCTCAAAACAATTAATGGTTTATCAAAAGGATCCCAAAGGTTATACTGCAGATTATCATATTGACAACCGAAGAATATATCGATGTATGCAATATGTGCTAGCATATTACTTCAATGCGAGAAATGATACGACTAGACTCGGCATAAATTATTGTTGCATGCACATCGAAAACATACTAAAAAGAAAATACAATAAACAACAACTACCGTTAGGATCTATTGTTTCATTCATTAAAAAAAATATTTTAGAAAATGAAAATATTATAAGATTACTTAATCTTATTGTCCCCATTTGGAATGAAACGAAACATGAACTCGATGATGATTTATTAGAATTCAAAATCGATGAAGATAATATAATCCGTACCTCATCGCACAAATTCTCAATGAGTGAAGTTGTAGTTATGTATTTTATCTGTAGAAAAATCGGTTTATGGTTAATGAGTGATTAGATTTAAAAAATCTAATCGTAGTTTATAGTATAACAAATTATTGCAAAACAATCCATTATTTATTTGAGATTGGAATGTTGTATCTCTTTGATTTATGTTGAAAGGTGACACTGGTTTGATGAGCGGTAAAGTTTCTTTCAATACCGACTTCGGTTCTTCTCCGAGGTATTACTGAAACACTTGCTTTGTGTCCCTGTAACCCAACCGATGTTTTTACTTTTACAGGACCTTTTTTGCATCCTACAGATAGATATGGGCCGTGTCTTTTGCTAATACCACCTGATATGAATCTACCCCTGTCCGCGATGAAGAATGTTCTTTTTATTCTCCGGGTTCTCATACATTCACCTGCCCTGAAAGATTTTGTACACAGATTTCTCCACGTGTTGGTAATGTATCATTGAAATTAGTGCTATATATTACTGTACGCTACTCTTTTTAAGCTTTATGTTTATTAAGTGATTCCTAGTTACCTTTTCTATCTTTGGAGGAGGAACAACGATGAACAACACGCTTGATGTCAAAACATTAGAAACCTGGCTCTGGGAAGCAGCATGCAAGATCCGCGGCGAAATCGATGCACCGAAGTATAAGGATTATATTCTTCCCTTAATCTTTTTAAAAAGATTGTCCGATGTGTTTGATGATGAGATCACACGGCTTTCGGAGGAGTACGGTAATCGAAAAACTGCTGAGGAATTAGTAGAGGAAGATCAATCTCTTGTCTGGTTTTATGTCCCAAAGCATGCACGGTGGACCGAGATACTGAAGCAGAGTTCGAAACATGGAGAATTTTTAACCGATGCAGTACGAGCGATTGCACGAGAAAATCCAAAATTACAGAGCGTTATTGATATCAAAGATTTCAATGAAACTGCGTCTGGACAGCGGGTTGTGAGTGATGATCGGTTAAAGACACTCATTGATGTGTTAAATAAGTATCGACTTGGTTTAAAAGATGTTGAACCAGATATTCTCGGGCGAGCGTATGAGTATTTGCTGAGGAAGTTTGCGGAAGGATCTGGTCAGAGTGCAGGGGAGTTCTATACGCCGAAAGAGGTTGCGATATTGATGTCGTATCTTGTTGATCCACAGGAGGGCGAAGAGGTGTATGATCCTTGTCTTGGCTCTGGTGGGCTTTTAATTAAAACTTATTTGCGTTTTAAGGAGAAGTTTGGTGTTGATACGAAGATTAAGCCCTTGAGTTTTTTCGGTCAAGAGCGGCTGCATAATACATATGCGATGGCGAAGATGAATATGTTTATTCATCGGATGGAGGCGGATGTCGCTTTGGGGGATACGATGACTCGGCCTGAATTTCTGACGAAGGAAGGTGGGCTTCGGATGTTCGATATTGTGGTTGCGAATCCAATGTGGAATCAGGATTTTCCGCAGAGCATGTATGAGAATGATCCGTATACTCGGTTTGGGTTTGGGTATCCTCCGTCAAGTAGTGCTGATTTGGGATGGATTCAGCACATGTTCAAATCATTGAATAAGACGGGAAGGATGGCAGTTGTTCTCGATACTGGTGCTGTGTCTCGTGGTTCAGGAAATCAAGGGAGTAATCGTGAGCGTGATATCCGGAAGAAGTTTGTTGAACAAGATCTCGTGGAAATGGTTATCTTGCTACCTGAAAATTTGTTTTATAATACGACGGCACCAGGGATTATTTTGGTGATTAACACGCAAAAGAAACACAAAGGGGAAGTGTTGCTGATCAATGCATCGAAGTTGTTTGAAAAGGGGAGACCAAAAAATTTCTTACCTGAACAGACCATAACGAAGGTCTCAGAGATTTATCACCTGTGGAAAGATGAGGAAGGCACAAGTAAGATCATTAAAACAGAGGAGATTGTGAAGAATGATTACAATCTGAGTCCATCTCGCTATGTAGCACAGAACGGTGGAGATGAAACGTTACCATTGGATGAAGCAGTGGTATTGGTTAAAGAAGCGGAAGAAGATCGACAAAAAGCAGATGAAAAATTAAAAACTGTATTGAAACAGTTGGGTTTTGAATAGAATGCAACAACAATCAAAAACAGAACATAGCGCGCAATACAAAAAGACTGAGTTAGGGTTGTTACCAGAGAGTTGGGAAGTTGTAAGGTTTGAAGATATCGGAAAATTTCAATATGGTTATACTGAAACTTCTTCCACAAAGAAAATTGGTCCTAAATTTCTTCGAATAACAGATATTGATCTTAATTCTAGCAGGATTTTTTGGGAGACAGTTCCCTACTGCAAAATAATAAAAGAAGAATTTCCAAAATATGCCTTAGGAAACGGAGATATTTTAATAGCAAGAATTGGAGCAACAACCGGAAAAACTTGTATCATAAGAGATGCTCCTGAAAGCGTATTTGCATCTTATCTAATAAGATTTAGTTGTAATAAACAGAAAGTAGATCCGGAGTACTGTTATCTGTTTACGATCAGTGGGTCTTATTGGGAACAAGTAAATGCTAACAAAGAAGGTAAACTTAAGAAAGGCGTAAGTTCAAGTCAACTAAAGAATTTTAAAATCTCTCTTCCGCCCCTACCTGAGCAGCAAAAAATCGCTCATGTTCTCTCCACCATCCAAACCGCAAAAGAAAAAATTGAAACTGTCATCACCGCATTAAAAGAAATGAAACAATCGATAATGAAACATCTGTTCACATATGGACCGGTGAACAGCAAAGATGCTAAATATGTAAAATTAAAAGATGCAGAGATTGGGCAGATTCCAGAAGAGTGGAATATCAGCGAATTGGTAAAAGTTGCTCATCTCACAATGGGCCAATCACCACCTGGAAACACGTACAATGAGGAGAATAAAGGGATGCCTTTCTTACAAGGCAAAGCAGAATTCGGTCAAATCCATCCGACACACATAAAATATACATCGAAACCTTTGAAAATTGCAAAAAGGGATAGCGTCCTATTATCTGTTAGAGCTCCAGTTGGTGATGTCAACATCGCGGATATCGACTACTGTATAGGACGAGGTCTTGCATCGATATCATCAATTAATGGTAGCAATCGATTTTTATTTTACCTTCTGGTTTACTCAAAACCAAATATCGAAAAAGAAGGAACTGGTTCAACATTCAAAGCAATTAATAAAAACAAACTTCAAAATCTAATGTTACCGAATCCTCCTCTGGAGATCCAAGAGAAAATCGCTTCAATGCTTTCTGCTATCGATGATAAAATCGAAACAGAAAAAACCAAAAAGAACTCACTTGACAATCTGTTTAAATCCATACTCCATAATCTTATGACAGCAAAAATACGTGTAAACGAGTTGGTGATGCCTAATGAGGAAAAACGAAATTGAAGAATTTATTGAACAAAGCATTCAACAAGTTAAAACAGCGATACCAAAAGGTTGTCTGCTCGGTGGAAAAATTGATTTCGATCTTTCTCTAATAACTACAAAACAAGGAGAAGGAAAAATAGGTATACACTTAGCAAGTATTAAAGGAAGTTCAAAGGTCCAACAAGTTCATCGAATCAGCTTTTCAATAATAGATGAAGACTCTCAAGCAATGATACTTCAGCAAGTTAGAGATATGTTACAAATGCTCAAATCAGAACTATCTCAACCAGAGAGGAAAAAATCGAGGAAGAAGAAATAATATGTCGAAACTCGGAACAGAAAAAGCATCAGTGCAAAACACTCTTATTCAATACGCCTGTGACATCGGATGGAACTACATCAAACCAGATGAAGCACTTAGACTTCGCGGTGGACGAAACGGGCTCATCTTCAAAGAAACCTTCACCAACCAAATGATCAAACTCAACACCGAATTCATCGACAACCTCATGATCGACGATCTCATAAAACGTATCGAACGACTCCCTGCACGAATCGAAGGAAACCTTGAATCATGGGAATACCTCAAAGGACTTAAAACCGTCTTCCTCCCCAGAGAAAAACGAGAACGAAACGTTACCATCATCGATGAACAAACAAAAAACAATAGTTACCAAGTCACCGATGAGTTCGTCTGCACCAACGGAACCCACACCAACCGCTATGACGTCGTCTTCCTCATCAATGGTATCCCCATCTTCTTTGTCGAAACCAAAGCAGTCGCTAAATTCGTCGGACAAAACGCAACCCGTGAATCTATTATCAGTGAAGCACTCGACCAAATCCGTCGTTACCATCGAGAAACACCAGAAGCCATGACCTTGTTCCAACTCTACACCGCAACCAACATCATCAACTTTCTCTATGCAGCCACCTGGAGCCTCACCTTAAAATCCGTGTTCAATTGGAAAACAGAAACACAAACGCACAACTACGAACACCTTGTAAAAACCTTCTTCGACAAAGAGCGACTCACTAGTATCCTTCTCCATTTCATTATGTTCACCAGAAAGGACGACCTTTTAGAAAAAATCGTCCTCAGGCCACACCAGATCAGAGCCGTCGATAAACTCCTCGATCGAGCAACAGACAAAAAGAAAACCAGAGCACTCATCTGGCATACCCAGGGAAGCGGAAAAACCTATACCATGATCATCGCAGCACAACGAATTCTCGAAAACCCACAACTAGAAAACCCTACTGTCATCATGCTTGTTGACCGAAACGAACTTGAATCACAGCTCTTCGGCAACCTTTCCTCTGTTGGAATAGAACACGTCGAAGTCGTCCAAACCAAAAAACACCTCAAAGAACTCCTCGAAAATGACACCAGGGGACTCATCGTCTCCATGATCCACAAATTCGAAGGAATACCAGCAAACATCAACACTAGAAAAAACATCTTTGTCCTCGTTGACGAAGCACACCGAACCACCGGTGGTGACCTCGGCAACTATCTCATGGGTGCACTCCCGAATGCAACCTATCTCGGATTCACAGGTACTCCTATCGACCGATCAAACCATGGGAAAGGAACTTTTATTGTCTTTGGCAAAGACGACCCACCTTACGGTTACCTAGACAAATACGGAATCGCAGAATCCATCGAAGACGGTACAACCGTCAAACTCCACTACGCCCTAGCACCAAACGACCTTCGACCAGAAAAAGAAATCCTTGAAAAAGAATTCCTCAATCTCGCCGAAGCAGAAGGTATCAGCGACATCGACACCCTCAATCGCATCCTTGACAAAGCAGTCACTCTCAAAAACATGCTGAAAAACAAACAACGCGTCCAGAAAGTTACTCAATTCATCGCCAATCACTTCACCGAATACGTCGAACCCATGGGATATAAAGCATTCATCGTTGCCGTCGACCGAGAAGCATGCACACTCTACAAAAAAGAACTCGACCGCTACCTCCCTAAAGAATACTCCGAGGTCGTTTACAGCCCCGCAGCAAACGATCCTGAAGAACTCGCCCAGTATCACTTCTCCGAAGAAAAAGAAAAACGCATCAGAAAAGCATTCAGAAACCCAGAGAAACTCCCGAAGATCCTCATTGTCACTGAAAAACTGCTCACCGGTTTCGATGCTCCAATCCTCTACTGTATGTATCTGGATAAACCGATGAGAGACCATGTTCTTCTCCAAGCAATAGCACGAGTGAACCGACCCTACGAAGACAAAGATGGGCGAAAGAAACCATCAGGATTCGTCCTCGATTTCGTCGGTATCTTCGACAACCTCGAAAAAGCCTTAGCATTCGACTCCGGGGACATCACCGGCGTCATAGACGATATCCAACTCTTAAAAGAGCGATTCACCACCCTTATAAAACAAGGACAAAACAATTATCTCACTCTTATCAAAGGAAAAGCCAAGGACAAAGCAGTCGAAGCACTCCTTACCCACTTCAGAGATGAACAAACTAGACAAGACTTTTATTCCTTCTTCCACGAACTCTCCGACATTTACGAAATCCTCTCACCAGATGCATACCTTAGACCCTACATCGAATCCTTCGACACCATCGCTCGTATCTACAAAATCCTCAAAGAAGCCTACGAACCAGGAATCATCACCGACAAAGAATTCGCACGAAAAACTGCAAAACTCGTCCAAGAACACACCAAAAGTGGAGTTATCAAATCCACCATTGACATCTACGAAATCGATGAGCACACCCTGAAAAAGTTAGAAAAAGAAACCGCGACCGACACGGAAAAAATCTTCAACCTTCTCCGCAGCATAAACGCAACCGTTCAAAAAGAAGGAGGCACACAACCATATCTCCGATCAATAGCAGAAAAAGCAGAACTCGTCTCACTCCTCTACCAACAACGACAAAAAGACACTCAACAAACCCTCGATGACCTCAAAGACATCGTCGACAACATCAACGAAGCAAAAAAAGAACAAACAGAAAAAAACATGCCTAAAGACGTTTTCTCTACATACTGGCTTCTTAAAGAAGAACAAGTAGCATTCGGAGAAGAAAAAGCAACTTCAATGAAAAAAATACTAGACACTTATCCGCATTGGAAAACGAGCGAAGAACATGAACGGAAATTCAAACAAGAAATTCTCAAGGTCTTCACCAAATCACAAATCGAACCAAAAAAAGCAGTTGAACTCACCAACAAAATCGTTAAAATGCTGAAAGGAGAAGAAGAATGATACCGGTACAAGATTTCAAAACAGAGGTACGAAACTGGGCAGAAGAAATCGGTGTCGAACCAAAAGAAATACACGTCCGGGAAATGAAACGAAAATGGGCGAGCTGTTCCAGTAAAGGACGTCTAACCTTCTCCTACGCCCTCCTCAATAAAACAGTTGAAGAACGCTCAACTGCCATCGTACATGAACTACTCCATCTACGATATGAAACACACAATAAAATGTTCAAATCACTTTTATCAATGCATTTAAAGAAAAAAGGTATCAGCGCTACAATTATTTTTTAAATATTATAATAAAAATTTTTAGTAGTTTCACTGCTCCCCCTTTTAAGTATTTAAATGATCACATCTTATGAACAATGAATGTAATAATTATTATAATCAATTACATGTTACAATGTAATGCGTCGATACTACCGGCGGTGCAATGATTGGTTAAATTTCCTATACATACCCTCAATAATTTTAATTGGAGGGGAAAATATGTTGCATTTACCTACAGTGCAAGACTTCATCTAGAAGAGTTTCAAATAAACGCAATAGAACTAATCGATATGCTACATAATCCTGTTCCATGTCCCAAAAATAGGATATTTAGAAAAAAGGATATCGAAATATGCAGTATGAAAAAGGGAAGAATCTTCAGAATAATTCTTTTTGAAGATTACTGCATAGACGTCCAAGCCGATTGTTGGGTTGTAAAACATGTCAAACCAATATAAAAAGAGAGAAAAAGAATCTGATACCCACTCCTGGGAAAAGGTTGAGCGTAAGCTCTCTGATGGATTTAGCTATTACTACCTTATTTGTAAAGAATGTCATTTAGTAAGGTATCCTGGTCCTGAACTACAAAAAATACAGGATTACTCAAAAAAGAACCTATTTTTATCGGTGAGAGATTGGATACTTCTTCTCGTACATATCGGCGAATCGATCTATATCGATAATTCAAAAAAGAATTATATTGGAGGAATAACGCGATTCCAAAAAATGTTATTTTTAATTTTCTATGAATTCGCTCCAGAAAATAATATTCCAACTGAAAATCCAGGTTTTTATGGCTATAAATATGGTCCATATTCAGATGTCGTAGATGAAGCCATTGATTTTTTAGTCAGTAATGAAGACATCATTGTTACCGGGAGAAAATCATCTTCAAAAGAAAAATTTTCTTTAACTGAGAAAGGAAATGAAAAAGCTAAAATTATTTTATCGAAACTAACACAAAAACAGAGGGAAAAATTAGTGGCATTTAGACTGTATTGGGATCAAAAAACCACCAAAGGATTATTAAAAAGGATTTATAGTGATAAGCGATATTCTAGTTTTCTGGATAAATCAGTAATACTTGATGATTTGTTCCCTGGAAGAAAACTTTCTCGACGGAGGGGATAGTTTGACGTCTATAAAAGTATCAGATTTGAATAAGGACAATAATTTTGGTGGTCGAAATATCACCGTCTCGTTGGGCTCATCTTCTTTTAGGACGCCGATAAAAACAGCAACACAAAAAGATTATCATGCAGCAAGCTCTCTTCCCCATAAAATTACAATTCAAAATCCAATTTCTGAATTTGTTTTCGATTTTGATAATCATACACTTGATACTTTTACAAAAGGCAATGGCTCATTGAAAAATCGAAGGGATGCCTTGTTAGAACAAAGTATTGACATGATGAGAAGTCATCACCTTATGTCTACTGTACAATTTCCTACAGACCGGAGAATTAGTCAAGACGAACTTATGCTTTTTTTACTATTGCAGAATACACCAATATTGAGTATTATTTCTATCCCACCATTCCAGTATAAGAATATTGACGAATTTAAAAAAATAATAACTGATTTCAGCGAAAAAGCAAAAGAAAGAAAACAGGAAACTATGCCAATTTTACCAATTAATCAAGATAAAAATTCATTCTTTAATGAATTTTCAGCCTTTAGAGAATTACATCAAAATGGAATATGTAATGTAATTGGTTTTCAATATGCTAATTGGTTCAATTTTCCAGTTCATTTTTTAGAGATATACAAACATAGAGGGGAAGATATTTGGTATCATTGTTTTGGAATTCCAAGAACTCCAAGAGGTAAAAATCAAACACCTGTTGCACATGTTCATGAACTTCAGAATTGGGGTCTTGATACGTTTTCACCAAAAGTTACACAACTTGGAAGAAAGCAAGTTATTTATCTTATTAAAAAATCAGAATCTACTCAACCTGAAGAACTGAGATGTCAAAGATTTGATTCACCAACATTGGGAATATTAAAAGAAGATGACTGGAAAATTAGATATAATGACGATCTCCATTGCAATTGTCCAGTTTGTAGTGGGCAAAACTTAAAAATTTTTAAAGATAAATACTCCCATGAATTGAATGGCGACTTCAATCCTAACTTACTTCGTCAAGCAGATAAAGTCCACGAATTATCGTCAGGATCTGAAGAATTTCATAGTTCTATGAAAGCAATTGAATCTGATGACCTCCAATCTTATTTCAAAAGCAAAGAATTTACAAAAAATAGAGTAGAACCACCTGCTTAAAATCTTAATCAATTGAAGAATTCTCACATATAACTAACTCTATTTTCTGTTTTTAAACCTACGTAATAAAAAATTATTTAGTTAGCTTCGTAGTAACAACAATCAAAACATTCTTTCCAGCGTGTTTCATCAATCCACCAACTTTCCCGTCCTTGGTAACCGTTCTCTCTAGCATCTCATCCACATTGTCAATTTCAACTCACCAACTACCAATATCTACCAAAATCTACTGAATTGGTAATTGCTATGAAAAAACCTGCCAGTAAATTTACTCTTGGTCACTCCGGTCTTTTTTGTCCGAAATAACCGTTATACGCCATGTACACTTTTGTGTACATCTCACCAGCTTTGGGGTTTTGCCAGCTATGCATCCATTCGGAGATCGTTTGCATCCAGGTACAGGGAACGACACCGGCCTGCACCATGCGTTGTACCGCGGCGTTGTGCGCATCCAATGATTCCGAGGCAGCAGCATCCATCACCCCATACACCTCATAGCCTTCACGCAGTCCATGTAGCGAGGTTATAGACATGCACATGCTTGTCCATAGTCCCGTAAGCACCAGTTGCTTTCTTCCGGTTTTCTTTACGGCGGTAAATACCTCCTTGTCCTCGAGCGCATCGAACGAGGGTATCTTGCGGTCAATGACGGGAACATCAGGGAACATCTCTACGATTTCAGGTAAAAACGCCCCGTTATTTTTAGCACCAATGGTGGTCAGAACGACAGGGATGCCTAATACCTGCGCCCCTTTTGCTAGCGCGATAACGTTGTTTTTCACATACGTGGGATCGTGCGACGTCGCACCCCAGAACATCCTCGCCTGGTAATCCACCAAAAGAAGTACACTGCTACTGGCTTCCAACGTTTTAGTAAATTTATTGTCCATTTCAGACCTCCTCCAATACTACAACGCTCCAAAATAACGTTCATTCGTTTAAAAAGGTGACTGAAAAATGTATTCCAATAAGATCAGGAGAAAAATCGATGCTCACGTTGGGAAGGGAGCACGAATTTACCAGTAAAAAAAATTAATTTACAACATTACGTTTGGTCGGCAAAGCGCCACCATGCAAACGTAGCAAGAAATCCGACGATACTGGCGGATAAAAGAATAATATAGCTCACAGCTCCCAATTGCACACCATCTGCACCCACGGTACTAAACGATATTGGAATCGCCCATGGAAAATATGGCGCAAGACCCAGAATGCCAATGAATTGCGCAGCAATAAGAGTAGAAATAGCAAACCCCATGGGGGGTAAATATCCGCGGCCGTAGCTGGCAAAAAACGCGACAGGCGCACAAAGCACTATCGTAAGAAGGGATGTCACAGTAAAATTGCAGGCAGCAAGAAAAGCAATTTCACCGGACCATCCAGAAAGACCGATGATTCCTCCGATGAGAAGCCCAAAGACAAAAAAAAGAAGCGAGAGTAAAGCGCACCAAATGACCACCACCATGAATTTCGATAAAACGATGAACGATCGTGAGACAGGCAACGCAAGAAGATCAGTTACCGTGCGATCGGAATATTCACGGCCGAAAACCCAGCTGGTCACAAATGCAAACCCCAGTGCTCCAATCCCGGCGATGCCTTCAGTGAGCAGTCCGAAATACGTCGGCCAGTCAGCCTTCCCAAACATAGATGCCTTCGTGCTTACTATTCCAAGTTTACTGGATAATTCTGGGTTTTTTACGACAAACATCAAAAAACCCATCATCATAGGAATGCAGAAAGAGATAAGAAGGGAAATCAAAAATATCCTGGACCTGCGGATCTTGAGGATTTCAGCCCAAAAGGTCGCCAGTACACCCTTCATTTCCCACCTCCTTTCATTCCGATGATTCTTAAAAAATAGGATTCCAGATTTTCCTCATCGACTCGTAACAAGGTCGGTGGCAAACCCGCCTGTACTAACAGTGTTGCTATCGTCTCTGGATGAGCTATTGCGTTTTCACTGTCTACTTCCAGGGTTCCTTCTTCAGAGACGTTCACCGAATAACCATTGTTGATTAGTACTAATTGAGCTGCTTCATTATCGAACGTGTCCAGCAGCAGGCGCTTACGACGAAGACGGTCTAATTGATTGGTGTCAACCTCTTGTATCAATCGTCCTTCATGTATAATTCCGATCCGAGTGGTCAGCTTGGATATTTCACCCAAAATATGACTGGAGATAAAAACGGTCACCCCATGATTGAATGCAAGGTTTCGCAGAAGATTTCGTATTTCGACAATACCAGCAGGATCCATCCCATTGGTAGGTTCATCTAAAATCAGGATGTCCGGATCGTGCAAAAGCGCTTTTGCCAGCCCAAGACGCTGTGCATTACCCAACGACAGGTTTTTTGCCTTTCTCTCCGCATACGAACCTAATTGAAGCTTGTCAATCACCGCATCAACGGATTTTTTATCGGAAATAAAACGCAGCCGCCGTACGATTTCAAGATTTTCCCGAACGGTAAGATCCGGGTACGAATGGGGTATTTCCACCAGATATCCGACATTTTTCCACATATCGTGATTTCCGTAATGAACTTGTTTACCGCCTACAAAGGATGCACCCGAGGTAGGATGGATCATTCCCAAAAGCAGGCGAATAGTGGTTGTTTTACCCGCACCATTAAGCCCAATAAACCCGTAAATTTCACCTTTTTTAATGCTCAGGGAAACACCGTCTACCGCGCGCACCTTACCATAATATTTGGATAAATTGTCTGTGCTAATGATCTCATTCATAGCTCATTTCCCTCTGATTGAATCTGACGTTATTCACCAATGGTTTCTTTGATCCACATGACGATCGTATCGAACACTTTGACCCCTTCGGCTGTTATTTTCACATATTGGTGTCCATTTTCCATATAGGTCGTTATCAATCCTTTTTCTTCCAACCAGCTTAAATATTTCATATACACGTCGTAGTTCAGTTTTACGGCCATTTGCAGGTTTGTTTTTTTATAGTTCTTATGTCCCAGCCATAACGTTTCCAGGAAACGAGAAATAATGTACAGATCTGGTTTCCATCGCGTTTGAGTCAAGAACCCACCTTAGAGTTTTGAGAGAAGTTGTTCAGCGTTTCTCTGTAACACTTGTAAATGCTCTTGCCAGAGCTTGATCTCCCTTCGAATCATTATATGTCTGCGTATCAGATAGACGATTATTGTAAAAAAGGCAATAACTCCAACAATCACGCTTGGGATGAAAAAGCCACCGAGCAAAGCTAATTTTGCTTGGACGATAGCATTGCCAAACAGAGCAGACACAAAATATGCAACAGGGATGATCACGAGTATTGCTATGATTATCAGGGAATCTCTTTCCATCTTCCTCAGCCACGTATTGGATTTTTCAATGAGTCTTAGTAACGTTTCAATCGTAGCCTGATGTGAAAATTCTTTTGGCTCGCTATCAGTTTTTTTTGGAATCATATCATCGCCAATAAAAATTAGCTCTTCAGATAGTTAAATAATTTCCTCCACGATGATACATAAGAATACAAACTGTGAAAAGACACCCGGCGGGTAATGCTTTTTATCGTTAGCACTTGAGCTTCTCAAAGGATTTATGAAAAATTCACTTTTTTCTTTGGAGGACGTAAAAAGAGCTCCCGTCGGGATTACGTGCCAATACTTCAGTGCCCCCAAGGATGGGAGAAGTGAATATCTGGTAGAAAATCCTTCTGGGAGAATGATGGTCGGAGGTTCAATGCCCCTCCATTATTTTGTTAAATCTAAAAAACCAGAGGGAAAGCATTGACATGGTTTTCTTGGTACGAAATCAAGGAATTTCATAGAGTTTTGTACAGGATGCCTCTTACTGCCTGAGAATCTCATTATACCATTTCACTGGAGACCAACTATGAAAGTTGTTGGACGCCGATAGCGAGAGCTGAACCAATGTAGCTTTTTTCACTGCCATCTTCATTACGCCAGATACTGATGCCACTGAATCCCCACATTGCTTCGTACGTCTGATCTAAAAGAGGCCAATCATAGGGATAAATACCTGGGAGTGTGCCTCGCAGGGTGCCATTCCAGTCTTTCTTGCCGAGGACTCCTATCGAATGGACCCATCCGTTTCCAAAGTAGTAACGGGACCAGTAATCATGCCATCCGATACCGACGATATCGCCTAGTGCAATGGAATTTGCATCTGCGCGGGTTGTTAAAATAGACCCAGTATAGTAAAGCATAAGGCCAATACTCGCTAAAACAAATCCAAGGATGAGATGAGGTTTAGTATGAGAATAGGGATCCACGTACAGTAATATTATTCCTAACATAAGAAGGGGGAGGCCTCCTATTTTGAGCCAGTTCGTGAACCGATGACCGCACACGGTATTATCGGTGTGGCCCGAGACAAGGCAAAATGCATTTGTGATGTTGGATGTTTGTGAAAGAAGGTTTCGTACAAATCCATACTCTGGTTCGTACCAAAATGTCACAAGATGTTGGGCCTGTGGAAGGGAGATGTTTCCGAAAACTCCGAATGGATAAAGCTCGGCGACGGTCGAGGTATACACCTGGTACCTTTCAGCAGTATTTGTTGTTTTACTTAGTCTTTCATCCAACCTGTCGAGAATTTCTTGTAATTTTTCGGCTTGTCGTTCTGGTAAGGAGAAGGTCGTTTTTTTCGTGCCTTGAGAATTAGAAAGCTCGATGGTGAACTGGTGAGTCTGTTGTACTGCCGTAATAGTGGGACTAAGTGTAGCACCTATGAGTACCGCAGCAAGAATGATGCCAACAATGCATTTCTTCATAGTTAAACTCCTCCTCCGCTGACATCGGGATAGGGAGACTGAACTGGTGTGAAATCAAAGTTTGGCCATGGGAAACCAAAACGAGGGAAGTACCCTTGGAGGATTCCGCCAAGTGTCATTCTACCAATGATGAGTTTTGGGCCGGAGAGATGTTTGTCCCAGTAGTTAGCACGCCACTTTGTTATTTGAGGCCAGCTGATAAAGGGAAGCATCAGTCGAAATATTAAATAATACGAGAAGGTCGCATCGTTCGTATTATTCGAAAACGAGTTCGCCTCAACTACACCTTGCATAGACTGATCTATGGACAAGCCCAGGCCATTGGCGACGATGGTGTTCCCACGGACTTGGGAATACGGTCCTATGACTATGACACCGGTTTTTGAATAGGAGATATGATTGCTCGTGACGTTACAGATATAGCCAGACATGATAACGCCGTTGTTAGTGTTGTTGTCAAGGAAATTTGAAACCACTTTGTTAAGATAGTTTGATGTATCACCATCAATCCGAATGCCTTGCGCGCCATTATTGAGAATAATATTGTGGTCAATCGTGTTAGAATCACCCCCAGCAAAGATATAGACCCCACAGTTTGTGTTGTCCTGGATGAGATTTCGTGAAATAGTATAATTGTGTGCTTCCCAGAGGAAAATTCCGTCGAAGTTCTCCTTGATGATGTTGTCAGAAATCTCAGAATTATGAGGGGAGTACGAACCAAATGGTAAGAGGAACCCAGAGTCCTGGTATTCGTTTTTTGTGGCGTTACCGCTGTGTTGTACGGTAAAACCGCTCATACGAGTATGTTGGTGATCAAGTGTAATACAGGATCCTGAATGGTTTGCGTCAACAATCGTCGTATTCTTGTCTGCTCCCATCAAGGTGATGGATTTGTTGACGACAACATTTTCACCATAGAATCCTGGGAACACATAGACGGTATCGCCATCATTTGCAGCATCGATAGCTTCCTGAATCTTTGAATAATTTCCTGGTCCACTTCCTCCGACATACAACCAATGACTTCTTGAAACTGGCAACGATGATTTCTCTATCGCTTGCCCACTTAAAGGTATAATTGTTATTCCAATGAATAAGAAAATAATACCGATAGCAAATACTTTCTTGAGAACCATTTTTTGTGTCATATTCCTTCCCATTTTTAATATAATATTATAAAGAATACATACTATAGTATTAAAACATGATGTGATTATAATCACAAAATATGTTATTTTTTTATGACGAAAATGTATGCAGGGTAGGGATTTGAATCCCTTGGACATTAAATTTAATCTAAATTTTCTTCTAAAAACTTACCATGATAACGAATAGCATGCTCCCGTCGGGATTACGTGCCAACACTTCAATGCTCCCCTGCGAGGGAAGTGAAGATTTGGCATAAAATCCCCCATTGATAACTTTATTTTTTATCTGTTCAGTTCCAGAAGGATGTTCGACCAAATACAGTGCTATGTTGGTAATCACATCGAGATTGAGCTGCACCTATGAGGGGAGAATGATGTCTGCCCCGGCAAGGTAGACCCTTGGGTAGATCTTGAGCAGTGCGATGTTCATCATCGTGGCATGGAACCGCCACGTCCCACTCGGTCCCCATACGTCCATGGTAAAATTCATGTTATGACCCAAGAAGTCTAATCCGAACAGTCGACGGGACGTCCCATTCGGCATCTGGCAACTGAGTAGATAAAAGCCGTTCCAAGAGACCATTCCAAACCACCCTGGGAAGAAATGCTTGACCTCTAGTGTCCTCTGGGTGTTCACCATACAGACGCCTCGTCTCCACCCGACATTGATGCCTCCGAGGAAGTTATCCCTATCGAGGGCGACGACCGTGTCTCCTCGCTCGACCGCAATGGAACCGCTCGTGTCTGCATGGATATGGACGCTTAATGACCGATTCGTCGCAGACGAGATGAAGATAAGGTACCACGACCCGTTAAACCACCACCACGGTATTTGACCGTAGAAATGCTCATCGCCCCAGTCCGGATGATCAAGGCTTTTGTTATGAGCGATACTCCAATTCAGTGCTCCGATATGGCAATAGACCTCTGGGTCGCACCACAAGAAGTCGCCCCACATGCTATCGAGATAGTGTTGAAAGTCACTCGAAGTGTACATGTAGATAAAGTACCCATATTTACTATGGTTGTAGGAGGCCGTTGAGTTATGCCAAAAGGTGATGTTGGTTTTTGGGGGGAACGTCAGCTTGATTACCATCCAGAAGGTTTGTCCAGAGATGTTGACCGTGAAGTCGGTCCCGTTCCCCCCTCCAGCATAGCAGGTGTTGCCTCCTGACGGTGATGCATAATATTTACTCGCATCTTGTGCATTTAATGGAGCTATTGCTGTCCCGATGAACAAGAGAACGATTCCAGCCGCCAAACACTTTTTCATATATTTCCTTCCCTATGGAAAAATAAACAGTCCTTCGATATTTAAATCTTTGTTGTAATAAAATAAAGCAGGGGAAGGGATTTGAACACCAATTTAGTCATAAAAAAAATAGGAGATTTCTCCTGTTGATATAAAAATAGCAATCTTATAAGTAATGTAATTATTTATCTCTAGACTTGCATAAACTTTTTTCGATAAAATAAGCAGCTCACATTTATACATGAAAAATGCATCCCATCATTATAAGCATCACGGGAATGATGCATAACGTACTTGGGATGGGATGCACGTTGAT
>Ga0315282_10001064_pt1 | contig 52872 bp, 38 predicted proteins | sample YL17G07_20_MG_FD_203693 | JGI IMG/M metagenome (GOLD analysis project Ga0315282, IMG submission 203693) | Sediment microbial communities from Yellowstone Lake, YNP, Wyoming, USA - YL17G07_20 | ecosystem: Environmental > Aquatic > Freshwater > Lake > Sediment | place: USA: Wyoming | collected...
CAGGACTCTTTCCGTCGAAGAGTTAGGCTAAGTCGGAGTTCCCGGGCAGGCTTCCTGGCTTTCGGGTCATCGCCCCATCCTCCGCCTTCCCATCCCGACGCGTCGGGACAGTGGCTGGCCTCACGGCTAAAGAGGATTCGGCTCGCCGATCACAGTGGCGGGACCGCAGCCGATTTGCACGGCCTTTCCTTTTGTCCCCGATCCAGAATCGGGGCCACCACGGGAACCAGAGTTTTCAAAGAGCGACCGTTCACAGGTAAACTAGCACTACGCCTCGCCAGTGTCAACTTTCGTTCGGGGGGTGCCGGGCCGCTGGCTGCGCTCCCACCACTGGAGGATGCGCAGGGCACCCAGCGTGTTCCAGCGACTGGGCTGGCCCAGCTTCTCCATTTCGAAGAATACCTTGCCCGGATACCGATTCTGAAGAACCCAGCGGCCGTCTTCCTTGCGCCGCTTTTTGACGATTTCCATCGCCTCGCAGAGCCTCTCGTCGCGCGCGGCCCCGGCATCCTGAAAGTGGTCGAGAGCGTGCAAGATGTCGTAGTGCCAGCGGGGCGGGAAGGAGAAACGGGTCCAGGCAGGATTAATCACTTCCCCGGTTCGATGGGAGCGGAAGAGCCGATGCGCGAGCAGGAATTCGCGTCTACCACACGCCGGAACGCTCTTTCCCCTGTAACTGTTGTGGGCTCCCGCGAGCAAAAAGGCGGGAGCAGGCGGACAGACTCCATAGGTTCAGTGCGCGCGCGAGAAGTGTTCGTGCACGATCAGCCACTTGTCGTCGTGTTTGGCGAAGACGTGGCTGCCGCGGCCGCGGATGGTGTGCCGGGGACGGCCTGTGCCCAGCTCGACAGTCCAGTAGAAGGTGGCGACGGCCACGTCGCCGAACACGTGCACTTCGGGCTTAGCGATGCGGTACTTCATGTGGGCGGAAGCCTGATGGTAATAGTCGAAGGTCTTCCGCATGGCCGCCCGCCCCACAATTCTCTCCTGCTTGGTGGAGGGGAACCCCACCACGCGCGGGTGGAAGTGAGCGAGGAGTTGGTCGATCTTGCCCGCGTTGAAGTCGCGCTCCATTCCCTTTTCTATGCCCAGGATGGTTTTCTCTGCGCTTGGCATGGTGTTCCTCCTTTTCGGCGAACAGCAGCTCAAACAAGTCTGGAGTGTAAAAGATGAAGTCTGCAATTCGATCGCAGTCTTCAGACTTCACCCTTCACCCTTTACACTTTCTCTAGTGGATCCACCGCCCGCCGTCGTCCTTGCTTTCGTGTTCGCGCATGTACACTGCGAATTTCTTGCGCAGGCGCGCGCGTCGCCATTCATCATAGCGCAGCCGCAACACGTAAGGGAGGCTCGCGCCGCGCAGGTAAAGGAAGCCAAAGAGCATTCCCCCCAAATGAGCAAAGTGGCTGACCCCTGACCCCGGCCCGCCCAGCGAGCTGAGGAATTCGATCGCGCCCATGATCAGGACAAGCCACTTAGCCTTCATGGGAATCATGAGCGCAAACAGGACGGGCCGGTCCGGGAAGAGCATCCCGTAAGCCAGCAGGACACCATAGACGGCACCGGAATTCCCGATCGTAGCCGTCCGCAGGCCAGGCGCGAGGAGCGTGTTCAGAATGACGTCGCAAAGGCCGGCACCGATCCCCGTCAGAAAGAAATAGAAGAGAAATCGCCGCCCGCCCCACCGGTATTCCAGCTCGGACCCGAACATCCAAAGCATGAGCAGGTTGAAGATGATGTGAAAGAAGCCGCCATGCAGGAAGAGGTAAGTGACCAGTTGCCAGAGGAAGAGGCGGTGGATCACATCGTAAGGTTGCAGGCTGAGCCAGGCGAGGGGCCAGGTCCAGTGGAACAATTGCAGCCCAAGGTAGGTCAAGACGAAAATCGCGCCCGTGACGATTATGAGGTACTTGACCATCCGCGTCAGCGGCGGCCCAAACGACACCTGGACTTGGCCATAACGGGGCATCGACGAAAGCGTACCATAAGAGCGGTGACGAGTGACAAGTGACGAGGGGCGAGGCCAAGTTAACAGTCAACAGTTGACAGTCAACAGTCGAAAGGCCAGGGGATGTAGGGCAGTTTCGCGTCAACTGCTGACTGTCGACTGCAGACTGTCGACTTCGTTTCCTACTCCAGCTTCTTCCGGCCGACGAGGAACAAAGCTGTGGCCATGGCGGCAAAGACCAGAATGCCGACGAGGCTGGAGTTGGCAATGCCTGGCCAATACTTGGTTCCGATGGAAACTCCGTTCAGCAGGTCGAACCCCAGGCGCGTGTCCAGCTTGGAGCCCACGATGGCGGCGAGGACCAAGCCGCCGATGGAGCCGCCGGCGATCAAGCCAGCGGCAAACAGGGCGCCGCTTGAGACTTCGCCTTCCTGGCGCTGGGTGACTTTCGTCAGCAGCCAGCTCACCACGCCCCCACAGAAGATGGGCGCTGTGGTGGCGATGGGCAGATATGACCCGACGGCAAACGCCAGCGAGCGGACGCCGCACAGCTCCATCACCACGACGATGAATACTCCCAGCAACACCAATCCCCACGGCAAGCTCTGGCGCAAGATACCGTTGATGACGGTGCTCATCAGGACGGCTTGCGGGGCAGGCAACTCTCCCGACCCGATCCCCACTTGCTCCCTGAACGCGATGCGTTTCGCCGTCGAATCGTAGTAGTAACGGCCATCCCGAACGGTGTGAGAGCCGATGACGTTGATGACCTGGTAGTTCTTTCCCTTGTGTATCGTTTCGCCCACGACCTTCATCTCGGCGCTCACTTGAACGTTTTCGATGGCCTGCGGCTCAATGCGTGTGTAGACGCGGTTGAGCATCACGAGGGTGAAGCCGACCACAAGTACCGAGGTGAGTGCGCCCACGATCATGGCAATCTCGGCCCGGCGCGGCGTAGCGCCTACCAGAAAGCCGGTCTTGAGCGACTGCGAGGTGGCTCCGCCCACGGCAGCGGCAATGCAGACGATGCCGCCCACCGAAAGCGCCACGGCGGGATACGCGCCCGAAGTCCAACCTGCCGCCACAAAGAGCAGCGCCGTCAACATCAGCGTGGCAATCGTCATGCCCGAAATGGGATTTGCCGAGGCGCCTATTAGCCCTACGATTCGTGCTGATACGGTTACAAACAGAAAACCGAAAACCACGACGAGGATGGAGGCGACGAGGTTGCCGCTCACGCCGGGGTTGACGCGGAAGGCGAGCAGGGCCCAGACAATCAGAATCATCACGAGCGATCCACCAAAGATGACTGTGCCAGGCAGCTCGCGCTCCGTACGCGCCGCCAGCGGCTCGGCGGCCTTGCTTTTGCGCAACTGAGCGAGGGTCGAGCGGAGAGCCCGCACAATCGTCGGCAGCGTGCGCGAGAGCGTGAACAGACCCGCCATGGACACGGCCCCCGCGCCAATGGGACGAATGTAGGCATCCCAGAGAGCAAACGCATTCATCTCGCGAATCGGGACCGTGGCGGGGAACACGGGCTCGACCAGACCGCTGCCAAAGAACTTGATCATAGGGATGATGACCAGCCAGGAAAGTACGCCGCCCGCAAAGATCATTCCTGCCGTGCGTGGGCCGATGATGAAACCTACACCGAGATATTCGGGAGTCACGGAAGCAGCCAGTGTCCCCCCGGGATACCAGCCGGGCTGGTAAATCGGACGCGGCTGCCAGACGCGGGCGGCTTCGTTCAGCAGCTTGTAAACCAGCCCTAGGCCGAAGCCGGCGAAGACCTTGCCCGCAAAGCTGCCGCCTTTTTCGCCGGCAATCAGCACATCAGCGCAGGCCGTGCCTTCCGGGTAGGTGAGTGTTCCGTGCTCGGCCACGTTCAACTGGTGCCGCAGCGGAATCATGAACAGTACGCCCAGGATGCTGCCCACCAGCGCCAGCAGCAACACGCGCGGGATCTCGGGGTAGTCAAGCGAGAAGCCCAGGAAAATCAGTGCCGGCAGAGTGAAGACCACCCCGGCGGCGATGGACTCGCCCGCGGAACCCGTCGTCTGCACGATGTTGTTTTCCAGGATGGTGGACTTGCCCAGCCACTTGAAGATGCTGATAGCCAGCACGGCCACCGGAATGGAGGCGCTCACCGTCAGTCCGGCGCGCAGCGCCAGGTAAACCGTCACCGCGCCAAAGATGATTCCCAAAAAGGCGCCCAACACTACGGCGCGCACCGTGAGCTCAGGAACGGTGGCATCTGCCGGGACATACGGCTGGAAGGTGCTCGCGTGCGACTTCTCGGGCGATTCAGCAGCCATGCTTCGGCCTCCAAGCAGGGAGGATGTAGACGCGACTTGATGCCGCCAGTTTTCCGATGGCGGGATGAACCCGCCGCTATTTCAGGCGCCAAGCTTGGCGCGCACTTTCTCGTTAACGCGTTTGCCCTCCACGTTCTTGCCCGCCAGTTTGGCCATCGCCACCTTCATCACCTTGCCTAGGTCCTTGGGGCCGGCGGCGCCGGTCTCGGCAATAGCGGTAGCCACAGCGGCGTCAACTTCCTCATCGCTGGCTGCGGCGGGCAGGTAGCTCTCGACAATCTTGATTTCGGCCTCTTCCTTCTCCGCCAAGTCGAGGCGCCTACCATGACGGAAGGCCTCGACCGACTCCTGCCGCTGCTTCACCAGCGTCCGCAGGACGGCAACAACCTGGGCGTCGTCCGGCGGTTTGCCGAGTTCCACCTGCTTGTTCTTGAGCGCTGCCTTCATCATCCGCAAGACGCTCAGCTTCAGCGCCTCCTGGGCCTTCAGAGCCGCCGGGAGGTCTTTCTCCACCTGGTCCACAATACTCATGGCGCGTTGTCCTTACTCATCCGTGAGGAATTCTGGGGGACTATACCACAAAGATGGCGGAGGCAGGGGAGGGCTCTGCCCTCCCGCAGTGGGCGCGGGGGTGGCGCGGATGGTTTACTCCCGCGGGGTCGCACCCGTAATTCGTGATGGGTCGTTCCACCCGAAAAGGAAGTGCAGAGGGCCGCTGGTCGGGTGGGACAGAATGTCCCTTGACAATGCCACTAAACATGACCTATAGTCATCTATGAATCTAGGTCATATATGAATCGAGGTCACCCATGAATCCCGCTCCGCGCCTCCCGCGCGCCCCGGCCCGCCCCGGCCGACGTGCCCGCCGCCAGGCCGAAACCCGCGCCCGCATCCTGCGTGCCGCCCTCCACCTCTTTGCCCGCCAAGGCTTCTTTGCCACTACCGTCGAACAGATCACGGAGGCCGCAGACGTGGGCAAGGGGACGTTCTTCAACTACTTCCCCTCCAAGGAGCACGCCCTAGCGGGCTTTGGCGAGATCCAAGTATCCAAAGTGCAGGGTGCCCTGGCGGAGATTCGCCAAGGCGCACGACCGCTGCGCGAGGTGTTGCGGCGCCTGGCGCATGAGTTGGCCGAGGAGCCAAGTCGCAGCCCCAGCCTGGTCCGCGGCCTATTGGCGGCCCACTCCTCGAGCGAATCGTTCCTCAAGGTGATGCGCCACAACCTGGCGCGTGGTCGCCGCCTCCTGGCCCAAATCGCCGCGGAAGGCCAACGGCGCGGCGAGATTCGCTTTGACATCAAGCCCGCCGAACTGGCGCGCCTTTTCCAGCAGACCTTTTTTGGCGCCCTATTGCTGTGGGCGCTCCACCCGTCTTCCCAGCTACAGGGGTGGCTTGACACAACGCTAGACTTTTTTTGGTCCGGCGTAGCGCCCCGGCCAGAGCAGGAAATCCATAGCGCGGAGAAGCGGCGATGATGAACAAAAGAAGGCTCATGGTCCTGCTCCCAGTGGTCCTGCTGGTGGCGGTGTTGGCTTACCTCATCCTGGGCAGGTCGAACGACGGGCGGGTCATCCGCGTCTCCGGCAACATTGAGGTCACGGACGCCGAGGTGAGCTTCAAGATCCCCGGGCGAGTCGAAGCGCGCCTAGTGGACGAGGGCGAAATGGTCAGGGCCGGGCAGACTATTGCCCGGCTGGACAGCGCCGAGCTTGCCCAGGAAGTTGCGGCGCGCCGAGCGGAAAGGCAAGCCGTCCAGGCGGCCCTCGCCGAACTGGAAGCAGGCTCTCGGCCGGAGGAGATTGCGCAAGCCGAGGCTTCCGCCGCGCAGGCGAAAGCTCGACTGGACGAGATGCTCGCCGGGTCGCGGCCGGAAGAATTGTCGGCGGCGGAAGCCGTTCTCCGGCGGGCAAAGGCCGAAGCCGAACGCGCGCGGCTGGACGCCGAGCGGTACGAAGGGCTATACAAGAAGGAGATAGTCTCCGCCCAGCAGTACGACGCCGCACGCACCGCCTATGAGACGGCGCTGGCCCGCCAGCGCGAAGCCGAGGAGCAGTACAAGCTGGTCAAGGAAGGCCCGAGAAAAGAGCAGATTGAGCAGGCTCGCGCGGCGTGGCTGCAGGCCCAGGAGCGCTTCGTGCTGGTGAAGAAAGGCCCGCGCCAGGAAACCATCGAGCAGGCGCGTGCTCGCCTTCAACAAGCTAAGGAAGGGCTGGCTGTGGCGGAGACGCGCCTGGGCTATGCCACGCTGACCTCGCCGCTGGCGGGAGTCGTTCTCTCCAAGAACGTCGAGCCGGGTGAATTCGTTGCCGCCGGCACGCCGATTGTAACCGTCGGGGACCTCGAGAATGTCTGGCTTCGCGCTTACATCAACGAAACTGATCTGGGGCGGGTAAAGGTCGGGCAGCGCGTGCGGGTGACCACAGACACCTATCCCGACAAGCGTTACGAAGGACGGGTCTCCTTCATCGCCGCGCAGGCCGAGTTCACTCCCAAGAGTGTTCAGACGGAAAAGGAACGCGTCAAACTCGTCTACCGCGTCAAGGTGGACATCCGGAATCCCAACATGGAACTGAAGCCTGGCATGCCCGCCGATGCGGAAATCCTGGTCAGGGAGAAGGGCAAGTAATGGATGCCATCCGGATCGAGGCACTGACCAAATCCTTTGACGGCGTGAAAGCGGTTGACGGCCTAACGCTGAACGTCGCCGAAGGGGAAATCTTCGGCCTGGTAGGGCCCGACGGCGCGGGCAAAACCACCACGATGCGGCTCTTGACGGCGATTATGGAACCAACCTCCGGCGAGGCCTGGGTGGCGGGCCACCACATCGTGAAAGAGGCAGAGGCGGTCAAAGAAGACATCGGCTACGTGAGCCAGCGGTTCGGGCTCTACCCAGACCTTACGGTGATGGAGAACATTGACTTCTACGCCGACATCTACGGCGTGCCGCGCCGGGGGCGGGCGGAGAGGATCGACCGCTTGCTGGCCTTCAGCAACCTGACGCCTTTCCAGAAACGCCTAGCGGGAAACCTCTCGGGCGGGATGAGACAGAAGCTGGGCCTGGCCTGCGCGCTCATTCACACACCCAAGGTGCTGTTTCTCGATGAGCCTACCAATGGCGTGGATCCGGTCTCGCGGCGCGACTTCTGGCGGATCTTGTATCAGCTCCTCCGCGAGAGGGTCACCATCTTCATCTCCACGGCGTACTTGGACGAGGCCGAACGCGCCCACCGGGTCGGGCTTCTTCATCGCGGCAGACTTCTCGCCATGGGGACCCCGGACGAGGTGAAGCGGCTCATGCGCGGGACGATCCTGGAGATTCGTGCGGCTGAGCCCCGCAAGGCTACGGCTCTACTGCGCGAAAGGCTCCCCGGCATCCCTGTAGGGCTGTTCGGGGACCGGGTGCACATCGTTGCCGACGATCCGGCGGCGGTGGCCAAGCAGGCCGCGGACCTGCTCGTTGGGGCCGGCCTCAAGGCGGAGGAGATTCGCCCCATCGAGCCGGCGCTCGAAGATGTTTTCATCTCGGTGCTCGGCGGGGAGCACAGGTAGGAAGGCCATGCAGGGTTCGGACAGCGGCAAGGCCGTCATCGTGAAGGACCTGGAGAGGCGCTTCGGCAGCTTCGTGGCCGTGAATCGCATTAGCTTCGCGGTGGCGAAGGGGGAGATCTTTGGCTTTCTGGGGCCCAACGGAGCGGGCAAGTCCACGACCATCCGGATGCTGTGCGGCATTCTCGCGCCGAGCGGCGGCACGGGGACGGTGGCAGGATTCGACATTCGTACCGAAGCGGAAAAGATCAAAGCCCACATCGGCTACATGAGCCAGAAATTCTCCCTGTATGAGGATTTGACGGTCGAGGAGAACATCGACTTCTACAGCGGCATCTACTGCCTCACGCCGGAGAAAAAGCAGGAGCGCAAGGAATGGGTGATCGAGATGGCCGGCCTCCAGGAACACCGACACTCTCGCACCGCCATTCTCGCGGGTGGCTGGAAGCAGCGGCTGGCGCTGGGGTGCGCCATCCTGCACGAACCGCCGATCATTTTTCTCGATGAGCCCACTTCGGGCGTGGACCCCATCAGTCGGCGCCGCTTCTGGGATTTGATTTATGAACTCGCCGGCCGCGGCGTCACGGTATTCGTCACCACGCATTACATGGATGAGGCTGAATACTGCGATCGCATCGCCCTGATTTATCGCGGCGAGTTGATTGCCATCGGGAGTCCGGAGGTACTCAAAACGGAACTCATGCCCGAGGAGGTCCTCGAGGTCCTCTGCCAGCGGCCGCAGGATGCCATGGGCGAGATTGAGCGGGTGCCGGGAGTGAAGGAAGTGGCCCTATTCGGCAAGGGTTTGCACGTGGTCGCCGAGGATGGCGAGGCGACAGCCGCGATGGTCCGGAGCCTTCTGAAGGAGCGAGGCTACGAAATCGCGCGGGTGGAGAAAATAGTTCCCTCGCTCGAGGATGTCTTTGTCTCCCTCATCGAGGCGCGGGACCGCGCCGAGCAGCCGCAGCAGGCGGTCGAGCGATGAACCCACGTCGCGTCCAGGCCGTGGCCCGCAAGGAGTTCATTCACGTCTTCCGCGACCCGCGGAGCCTGGGGATGGCCATCGCTATTCCCATGCTGCTGTTGATGCTTTACGGCTATGCCCTGACGCTCGATGTGGATAACGTCCCGCTGGTAGTCTGGGACCAGAGCGAGTCGCCGGCCAGCCGGGAATTCATCAGCCGCTTCGACGGCTCCCGTTACTTCTCCCTGCGCGGCTACGCGCGGAACTACCGGGAGGTGGATCGGGCGATCGATTCTGCCCAGGCGCTCGTGGCCCTGATTGTCCCGAGGGACTTTGCCGGCCGCGTTGAAGCGGGCCGACCGGCCTCGGTCCAGCTCATCGTGGATGGCAGCGACTCCAACACGGCCACCCTCGCCGTGAGCTATGCCGATGCGGTGGCGCTGGCCTATTCGCAGCAGATAGCTGTGCGGCAGATCCAGCGTGCGGGCAGCCGCGTGCCCCGCCTGCCCCTGGAATTCCGGCCGCGGGTTTGGTTCAACGCGGAGATGGAGTCGAGAAACTACATCATCCCCGGTCTGATCGCCGTCATCATGATGGTGATAGCCGCGATGTTGACTTCGCTGACCGTGGCCCGCGAGTGGGAACGGGGCACGATGGAACAACTTATCTCGACTCCGGTGAAGGGTCAGGAATTGATTCTCGGCAAGCTCCTGCCCTACTTCTCCATCGGGCTGTTCGACGTCCTGCTGGCCGTGCTGATGGGCGAGTTCCTGTTTCGTATCCCCTTGCGCGGCAGTGTGGCCCTGCTCTTCACCTTCGCGGCGATCTTCTTGGCTGGGGCCATGTCGTTGGGCCTCCTCATCAGCATCATCACCAAGAGCCAGCTCCTGGCCAACCAGTTGGCCATGGTTCTGACGTTCGTCCCGTCGCTGCTGCTCTCCGGTTTCGTCTTTGCCATCGCCAACATGCCGAGACCGCTCCAACTGATCACCTACCTGATCCCGGCGAGGTATTTCGTGGCCTTGCTGAAAGGCATTTATTTGAAGGGCGTCGGGCTGGAGATTCTGGCCGGCGAAGCAGCGCTCTTGACGGTCTTTGCCGCCGCCCTGGTTCTCCTGGCCAACGTAACGTTCAAGAAGAAGCTGGTGTAGCCGTGCGCGAACGCCTCCGGCACATGCTGATCAAAGAGTTCATCCAGGTCTTCCGTGACCCGCGGATGCGGGCGGTCATTTTCGTGGCGCCCATCTTGCAGTTGGTGGTGTTTGGCTATGCGGTGACGACCGATGTGAAGCACGTGGCCACGGCAGTCTACGACCTCGACAACAGCGTGACCAGCCGGGAACTGGTGAGCCGCTTTGTGAAGTCAGGTTATTTTGACGTCGCGGAGCAAATCACGAGCGAGGCCCGGGCGCGCGAGTTGCTGGACCGGGGCGAAGTCCGAGTCGTCCTGCACATGAACAAGGGCTTCGAGGAGGATGTGCGGTCCGGGCGGACCGGCCAGCTTCAAGTCATCGTGGATGGAACCGACTCGAACACCGCCGGCATTGTGCTGGGTTACAGCGCCACGATCACCGGGCAGTTCTCGCAGGAAGTTTTGAATGCCCAGGTTCGGCGGGTGCTGGGCGGCACCCGGCAACCCGGACAAGTCGAGCTCCAGACGCGCGCCTGGTTCAATGAGAACCTGGAGAGCCGGAACTTCTACGTCCCCGGCGTGGTCGCCATGATCGTGACCTTGGTCACACTGCTCCTGACCAGCATGGCCGTGGTGCGCGAGAAAGAAATCGGCACGATGGAACAAATCATGGTCACGCCCATCACGCCCGCCGAATTCATCCTGGGCAAGACCCTGCCGTTTGCCCTGTTCAGTTTTGTTGATGTCATCATCATAACGCTGGTGGCGGTACTCTGGTTTGGAGTGCCGATCCGGGGCAGTCTCGCCTTGCTTCTCTTCGCCACGGCCCTCTACCTGCTCACCACGCTGGGGATCGGGCTCTTGATCTCAACCGTCAGCCAGACCCAACAACAGGCCATGATGACCACCTTTTTTTTCTTCATGCCGGCCGTCCTGCTTTCGGGTTTCATGTTCCCCATCGCCAATATGCCGAGGGTGGTACAATGGCTGACGTATCTCAATCCCTTTCGCTATTTCCTGGTGATCATCCGCGGCATCTTTCTCAAAGGCGTGGGCCCCGGCATCCTCTGGCCGCAGATGCTCGCGCTCCTGGTGATCGGTTCAGTCACCTTGGGGCTGACGTCAAGAAGATTCCGGAAAACGCTTGCCTGAGAAAGGAGGCTGCGCGGCACAGGCTGGATTTCAGCCCCGATAACGGGGAGGCGGGGCGGGAATACGTGAAGGCGTACGTGACGTTCATTCACTATGTGGAGCGGATCTACCAGGCGGCCAAGTCGCCCGCCCATGGTCACGCGCCCGACCCAGGCGGCATGTACGCCGAAGAGTGAACCTCCCGCCCGCCACGAGCGTTACAGGGCAGGACCTTCGGCAGGCGCCGGCTCTAGCGCGCGGCCTGCCTTCGGAGGAGGAACCCTGCCAATCTGCCGGGCGACGACCCCGACAACCTTCAGCGGGACGGAGATATGGACGGTTTCGTTCGCGTCGTCCACGTCGATGACCAAGGACTCTCCCCGCTTGACGATGCTGACCTTCTCGTGTGGGCTCGTAACTTCGACCAAGGGGCCATCGGGGCAACGCGCCAGTTCCTCGCTCACGGCCTCGATGACGGGCAGCCACGGCCGCGCCTCTTCCGCGGCCTCCTGGAGCTTCGCATCGGGCACGAACTCCAGGACCACCGGGACGGCGGCCGCCGGCACCGCCAGCCGTATGTTCTCGCCTCCGGGGCTTTTCCCCCGCACGGAGACGCGCACCGCGCCCATGTCGTAAACAAAAGCACCTGCTACCAACAGTGTTCCGAGCACCATCGCGCCGGCGCCACCCGCGACTGCTCCTGCGCCTGACGGCATAGTGCACCTCCTTACTCCATCGTGTTGCGCGAGTCCACCCAGATGCGGACCTTGCTGTGTTGATCGTCCACGGAGACCAGCACTGTGTCACCCACCGCACCCAAAGCCCGCACCGCCGCCAGGATATCGAGTTCATCCTGGGCGCCCGAGAGCAGGGCATCGACGACCGGAATGGGAATGGTGACATTCACGGTTTCGGCTCTGGTCTTGGTTTCGGTCTTGGCCTTGGTGCCGGCGGTCTCCTTGTTTTCCTGAACCTTGATGAGCAGATTGCCACCGGCCTTCGCCACACGCACGTTATCGTGTCGGCTCTCCACAGTGATGAACTCGTTGTCCGGCGCAGTGCGCAGCGCCTCCATGACGGCCCGCAGGTCCAGGTCATGGATATCGTCCTTGTTCACCTTCACCTTGCCGGCACACAGCTTGTGGGTGTGGATGGCGGGCAAAACCTTTTCCGCCAATGATAACGGCAGGTTGATGCGCACCGTCTCACCCTGCGTGCCACCCTCTTCGACCTTCACGTGGACCCAGCGGTCCGCCGCCAGCGCGCCGGTCCTCGTCAAGAAAATTACTGCCAATCCTAGCAGAACCTTTTTCATGGAAATCCAGCTCCTCTCTTGCAGTTACTTGAAGAAACGCAAAGTGCCGGCTGGAAGTTCCGTTAATTTTCAGGGGAAGCAGGAGGCGCGCCCTGCGATCGCCTCCGCCCCCTGGCGGAACTGGCAGCGGACGGTCTGCCGGGGGTCGTCTGACGGCCCTCTCCAAATTGGCCACCCAAGGGTGCTAGAATTGGCTCGCATTCTGGGCGCCACAACGGGGAAGATGGCGAGAGGGCTGGGAGCAAGGGGGCGGGCCGATCTCCGGGCGACCGCTGGCCCGGGCTGGATTCCAGCCGGGAGGAAATAACATGAGAGCCTACGTGTTGATCAACGTACGGCCCGGCAAAGTGCGCGAGATTGTGAGCGCGGTCAGCCAGATGGAAGGCGTGCGGCACGCTGACGCCTGCTGGGGTCTGCCGGATGTGTTCGTATATGTGGAAACACCCAGCGAGAAGAGACTCAACGAGCTCGTGATTGACACGATTCAGAAGCTCGAGGGCGTGGAGCGGACGGAAACACACATCGCGGTGGAATGAGTCGGCCGCGCAGGTCTCTCGCCTCCGGCGCATCATAGTGCCGCCGCGGTTCGCCTTGGGTGGCGCACGAGCGCCGAGTCCTGCCCCGCAAAGGGCTTACTTGAAGTCCTCGGACTTGGCCAATTCGGCGCGGTTGTGGCCTGCCTGCTGGGCCCGCGCGAGCGCCGCCTCGACGGCGCGGAGAAAAGGCTCCACCTCTTTTAGCTTGTCACCGGCCGCCACACCCAAGCTGAGCGTCACCTGAATCTTCCCATCTTGGGCAGACGCGAACTTCCCCCATTCGGAGATATCCATACTCTGCCCGCCGATGGCGTTGCGGACGCGCTCGGCTTGGCCCAGGGCATTGCTGGCGTCGCAGCCCGGCACGATGATGAGGAACTCCTCTCCCCCGTAACGGCCTACGGTGTCGTAAGGCCGCACAATGGGGCGGACGCGGCGGGCCGCTTCCCGCAGCACCGCGTCCCCGGCCAGGTGACCGTAAGTCTCGTTGATGTTCTTGAAGTTATCGATCTCGGTGAGGATGAGGCCCACGTGGCTTCCCTCGCGGCGCACGCGAGCCAACTCGCGCAGCAGCGTCTCCAGGATGGAGGCACGGTTGGCAAAGCCCGTGAGGGGGTCGTGGGTAGTCTGATAACCAATGGCCGCATGGGCGCTCTGCAATTCCTCCTGCAACTCCAGAACGCGCTTGGCGAGACGGAGGCGGATCATCAATTCATTCAAATCGAGAGGCTTCATCAGGAAGTCGTCGGCACCGGCCTTCATCCCCTCGAGCATGTCCTGTTCCTGGCCCTTGGCCAGCATCAGGAGAATGTAGACGTAGGGCAACTCGGTATGTCTCCGCGCCTCGCGGCAGATCTCCAGGCCATCCATGCCCGGCAACGTCCGATCCAGAATGGCTAATCGCGGGCCGTCCCGCTTTTGCAGTTCCTGCCAGGCGTGGGCGCCATCGGAGGCCGTGAGGACCTCGTGGTCCCACTTGGGGAGCGTGGTTTCGAGCATGCCGCGGACAACACCTTCCTCTTGGGCAATCACGATTTTCATGCACGCGCCTCCTCCCTCAGGGCGGCAAGCGCCGACCGGAGGCATTCAATTTCCCTTCGCTTGCGCCAGATCAGCTTCCTCGGCTGGGTGAGCAGGTCGCGGTGACCCAGCATTTGAAGTCTCGGGGCCGCCTCGAAAGCCGCGTGGGCTGGCGGCAGCAAATCGCGGCGCACCGCAGTTTCCCACAGCGCAGGTAACAGTCTCGCACAGCCGTCAAGGAAAAGCGCCCCAATTTTCCCAGAAGTCGCGGGTTGCCGTCAACGCGGGCCAGAGAAGCTCGCGTCCCGGCCCGCCGCGGGTCAGGAGGCCATGCGACGGTTCGAGCCTGTAGGTGAGGAGGGAATGCGAAGTTCCACCACTGTTGCCAGCTCCACGCGGTTGCGCCCTCGGCTCTTGGCCCGGTAAAGCGCCGTGTCGGCGGCGCACAGGAGCAAGTCGGGGTCTACCTCTGTGACTGGTTCGCTTGCAGCCACCCCCAGGCTGAGGGTGACGGGAATGGGGCCTTCGGGCGTGTCCACGGGTTCCCGATTGATGCAGGCCCGCAACCTCTCTGCTTGGGCCGCCGCGCTGGCGACCGCGCACCCCGGAAAGACAATCAAGAACTCCTCTCCCCCAAAGCGCCCGGTCACGTCGTAGCCCCGCACGGCGGAAGAAAGCCGGTGGGCGACCTCGCGCAGTACCACGTCACCCGTCAGGTGTCCGTGGGTATCGTTGATCTGTTTGAAATGATCGATGTCGGCCATGATGACCGTGACGGGCGTTCCCTGCCGTTCTCCCCGGCTGAGTTCCCGGCGCAGCAAGTCAAGGGTCGCCCCGCGGTTCCACAGGCCGGTCAGCGAATCGCGCGTCGCTTGCACCCGCAGCGTTTCTTGCAAGTCGAGGATGCGAATCCCCGCGCGCAGGCGGGCTCTCAATTCTTCAGCATCGAACGGCTTGGTCAGGAAGTCGTCCGCGCCCGCCTCCAGGCCCTTGACAAGGTCTTCCTTCTCGCTCTTGGCCGTCAGGAGGAGAAGGTAAACGTAGCGTTGATCGCCGAGGCTTCTGACCGCGCGACAGATCTGCGGGCCGTGCAGGCCGGGCATGACCCAATCGAGGATGGCCAACCGCGGCGCATCCTCGCGTTGGAGCACTTCCCAGGCCTTGTCGCCGTCCTCCGTGACCACAACGTCATAACCCCATTTCTTCAGCGTCACTTCCAGCAAGCGGCGGGAGACGGGGTCATCCTCGGCAACCAGGATTTTCACGGCGCTACCTCGCGCTGGAGGTTCCGCAGTGCCGGCCGGAGGCGTTCGATTTCTTGCTGGAGCGCCGCATATGCTTCCTGGGCCTCTGCCAAGTCCCCCTGGCGGCCCGACATTTCCAGCCTGGCGGCTGCCTCGAAAGCGGCGTGGGCGGCAAAGTTGCCTACAGAGCTCTTCAGGGCGTGCGCGGCGTACTCCAGCGCTTTAGCGTCCCCGCGTGTCACAGCCTGGCGCACGGCTGACAACAGTCTCGCACAGTCGGCAAGAAAAAGTCCCGCCAGTTCCCCCAGAAGTTTTGCGTCGCCGTCAACGCGCGCCAGGGCTGTGACTCGATCGAGGATCTCCTCCGGGCGCGGTTCTGCCGGCACGCTCTCGCGCGTCTCCACCGCAGGCAGAACTGCGCCCTCCACGGCGGCCAAAAGTTCTTTTGCCTGGATGGGTTTGGCGAGGTAGTCGTCCATCCCGGCCGCCAAGCAGCGTTCGCGGTCGCCCTTCAGGGCGTGGGCGGTCATGGCAATGATCGGCAGGTGTCTGCCCGTCGCCTTCTCCTTCTGGCGAATAGCCGCGGTGGCCTCAAGGCCATCCATCTCTGGCATTTGCACGTCCATCAAGACCACGTCGAACCCGCGGGAGGTGGCCTTTTCGAGGGCGTCCAGGGTCTCCCGACCGTTTCTGGCCACCGCCACCGTGTGCCCCTGCTTTTCCAGCAGGCGGACCGCCAGCTCTTGGTTGACGGCGTTATCCTCTGCGACCAGGACACGCAGCTTTCGCCGGGCTTCCCGCAGAGAATGCCGGGTGAGGACGGTGGGCTGCTCTCCCTCCCGCGAGGGCCTCCCGAGGGCCACAAGGATAGCCTCCAAGAGCTCGGACTGGCGAATCGGCTTGATCAGGTAGACGGCAATACCCAACTCCCGGCAGCGGGCGACATCGCCCCGCTGCCCGGCGGAGGTCAACATCATGATGGTGGCCCCGGCGAGTCCCGGACTCTCCTTGATCCGCTGGGCCAAGGTGAAGCCGTCCATATCCGGCATCTGGGCGTCGATAAGGACCAGGGGGAAGGGTCTTTCGGCATCTTTGGCCTGTTCCATGGCGGCCAAGCCTGCCCACCCGCCGTCGGCCAAGCTGGGCTGCATCAGCCAGTGGGTGAGCATGGCTTCCAGGATGCGTCGGTTGGTGGCGTTGTCGTCCACCACCAGCACCGGCATGTCGCGCAGGCAGACCGTTTCCCGGAGGGCGTGCGGCTTCGTCGGGACCTTGCCCAGGCCGAAGTGGGCGGTGAAATGAAAGGTGCTCCCTTGGCCGGGTTCGCTTTCCACCCACAGCCGCCCGCGCATCATCTTCACCAGTTGGGAGGTGATCGCCAAACCCAGCCCCGTCCCCCCATACTTTCGTGTCGTCGAGTTATCTGCTTGCGCAAAGGCCGCGAAGATCAGTTCCTGCTTCTCGCGCGGAATACCGATCCCCGTGTCGGTGACGGCAAAGTGCAACTCGACCCCATCCTGCGTCTGGGACTGTGTCTCGACGTGGACGACCACTTCCCCCTGCGCGGTGAACTTGATGGCGTTGCCGACCAGGTTGACCAGAATTTGCCGCAGGCGGCCGGGATCGCCCACCAGATCCCGCGGCAGGCGGGGCGGAGTTTGATAGACGAGTTCCAGACCTTTCCCGCTCGCCCGCGGAGCCAGCGTCTTCATCGTGTTGGCGAGCGTGTCATGCAGGTTGAAGTCGACGAGATCCAGGCCGAGCTTTCCCGCCTCAATCTTGGAAAAGTCCAAGATGTCGTTGATTAAGGTCAACAGGATGTCGGCCGAATCCTTGACCATGACCAGATACTCCCGCTGCTCGGGAGTGAGCTCGGTATCCAACGCCAGTTCCGTCATGCCGATGATGCCGTTCATGGGGGTGCGAATCTCGTGACTCATGTTGGCCAGGAACTCGCTCTTGGCGCGGCTGGCGGCTTCGGCGGCTTCCTTGGCCTCCCGCAGCGCCTCCTCCGCCCGCTTGCGAGCGATGGCCATCGCCACCTGCTCTGAGACAAACATGAGAGCGTTCTTTTCTTCCTCTCCGTAGCTGACGCCCTCGGTATAGGTTTGAACCACCAGCGCGCCAACGGTCTTATCATCGGCTCTCAGCGGCACACCGAGACGATCGCGGGGCGGCGTCCCCCATACCGCAATCTCCCCTCGCCGGACAAGGTCCGCAAGAACTTCAGGGTGCGCCAGCACCGGTTTTCCCGTCCGAAGAACGTACTCCGTGAACCCCCTCGCCGCCGGTATTCTCGAGGGGGGCGCCGGGTCGCGCTCATCGACATAGTAGGAAAAACTGAGAGTTTCTGTCGCTGAGTCATATAGGGCGATATAAAAATTCCTCGCGGGCATCAGCTCGTTAATAACCTCATGCGTCAAACGCAAGAACTCTTCGAGGCTCTGAGGGGAGTTGGCAGCCTGGGAGATCCTATAGATGGCGTTTCGGACCTTTTCTGCCCGCTTGCGTTCGGTGATGTCGCGGGCAATTCCAAGTTCTCCCACGACTTTGCCGTCCTTGACGTGTGGGGTGGAGGTGAATTCTCCGACGAGGTACTCGCCTGACTTGGAGAGAACGCGTAATTCATAGGGGGGTTGCGTCTCGCCCCGTGAGGCCTTCTGCGACGTCTCTAGGGCAACAGGCAAGTCGTCAGGATGTACAATCCCCACAAGAGGCTTGCCCACCCATTCAGCGCGTGACCAACCGGTAAGCGTCTCAAACGCTGGGTTCAATGACGTAAGCGATCCATCCTCTGCGGAAACGGTGTAGATAACGTCCGGCGCAGCTTCAACCAGGCTGCGATATCGTTCTTCGCTTTCGTGCAGCTCCTGCTCCACCCGCTTGCGCTCGGTGATGTCCTGATACAGGACATACGCGCCCACGAGCGTTCCACCCAGGACTAAGGGGACGCAGTGTAGTTCCACGTCCATCAGGGTTCCGTCTTTGCGGCGGCGGCGCGGGGTGGCCTGCAAGGCCTCTCCCGCCATCACCCGCCGGGTGTATTCCCTCGCCTGGGACAGCACTTCCGCTGGGACAACCAAGTCGTCCAGCTGGGCACCCAGGATCTCTTCCTGGCGATATTGGAACAGGCGCTCGAAGGCCGGGTTACACATCTGGATTCGGCCCTGGGGGTCGTGCGCCACAATGGCGAGGGGGCTGTTTTCGATCAGGGCGCTCAAGTAGGTCGTGCGCTCCTGCAGCGCCTCTTCTGCGCGCTTGCGTTCGGTGATGTCGCGGGCGATGCCTTGTATGGCGACGGGGAGCCCCTCGTCGCAAATAAACCGGATGCTGACCTCCAGCGGCACCCGGCGGCCATCTTTGCTCACCATTTCCAGTTCGTGGATGGCAGGTCCTTCCTGGGCGCCGTGACGCTGAATCATCTGCTGAGCCAGGGCGGAGTATTCCAGCGCCACCATCTGGGTGAGGTTCTTGCCGATGGCTTCCGGAAGTGAGTAGCCGGTGATCCGCTGCCCGGCTTTGTTCAACGAGGTAAGGTGACCCCTTAGCCCGCAGGTAAACACCACATCGTTGGCATTCTCAAATAGTTCGTAGTAACGCTCCTTCAAGGCGGCTTCGCGGCGGAGCTGTTCGCGGATGGTCGCCGTCTGCTCGTCCACGCGTCGTCGCAGCAGCACCACCCAAGCCAGCGCCGCCAGGATGAGCCCCGCCATGACGCCCACCCCCCACAGCGTGCGCTTCAGGGTCCACCACGGCGGCCGCTCGAGCACGACCACATCTTCCGGGGATCTAAGAAGTATGCGGAACGTCTGAGGGACATTGTACTCGTCGGTGATGACTGTGCAGGCTCCGGTCAACCGGAGCCTGCTCCCGGGGATCAGGGAAGCCAGCTTCTTCCCACCCTTGTCGTCCTCCAACTGGGCGTCGAAGACAAAGTTACCTTCCTGGAGGGTGAGAACTTGCTCGTCCGCACGGGGAATGCGATTCACCAATCGCGCCTCGAGGCGCACCAAACGGGTGTCAAACGTCCCCTGGCGTAGCTGCTCCGCAGTAGCCGGCGCAGGCGTGGGAAGTGCCCCACTGCCGATGCGTCGCACCACCGCATCCTGCAAAGTCGGAGAGTATTGGCCCGGCAACGGGAAGCCCACCACGTCCACTCGGTCCCCGGGCTGGACTGTGGTGGTTTCGCTCGTTTCCAAATAGACGGCGTCTGTTTCATCCTCGACGAAGAGCGATCGGCCCCCCCGCTGGAGAGTGACCACACCCTGCACCCTCACGCGGTGGCCGGAGACCCCCTGGGGCGTGAACTGAAGAAGGCTGGCGATAGGGCGAAGGGCAATGGCATAGGGATCGGAGGCAGGTTTCTCCTCGACGTGCACGAAGGCCAGGCTCGGGACGAACAACTGAACCCCAACCAATTGTCGCTTCTGATTGAAGAGCCCCCCACACGTCCCGCGGAGGCGCACCGTGGCATCCACCAAGCGGGGGATGGTAGCGTCAACTGCCGGTATGCGTACTGTTAGCCGGCCGCTGCTCAGCGCCAGCTCGAGGACCGACTGACCGTCTTCCTCATGCGTCGTACGCACGACTCCCTGGACTTCCACCCACTGGCTGTCTTCCTTTCCGGACATCAACTGCTCGAAGGAAGACCCCTTCGCCCTGGGCATCGGGGTTCGTCCCAAGACCCGCACGCGCGGCTTGACAATCTGGGGAGCAAAACCGCCAGGTGAGGCGAATCCCTCTACCTCGACCTCCTGGCCTGCCTGCACCCCGAAATCCTGCGCCGTCGGATCATCCACGTAGATACCGCCGCTAGAATCCTGAATGAAGAATTCCCACCCCGGGCCACCGTAGTACGTCACCACGGCCCTTAGGCGAACGGGATAGCCTAGCTTGGCTTGGTCAGGCGTGAGCCGCCGCACTTCCTCGATGTGCGTGAGCAAGGGAAGGCTTGATGGGGCCGAAGGCTCAAGTTGGGTCTGAGCCACGCTCACGGGCAGAATGAACCAACCGAGCCCCAGCGCGCAGCACAGTCCCAGGAAGGAGACTGGCCTGAGTCGTGCGGCCGGGCAATGTCTGGTCTGCATCAGGATTTTTCTCCCGCGGGTTTCAACTTGTTGAGTTCCGGCTTCACGAACTTCTCGAAGCAGTCTGGACAGATGCCGTGACTGAAAACGGCCTCCGAGTGCTCGCTGATGTAACCTTCGACTTGCTGCCAGTAGTTCTGGTCGTCGCGGATCTTCTTGCAGTACGAGCAGATGGGGAGTAGCCCTTGCAGTTGTTTGACGCTGGCCAGGGCCTCTTCCAGTTCGCGGACGCGGGCGGCGAGGTTCATCTGCAATTGCAGGACGCGAAGGCCAACTCTTACCCGCGCGTGCAATTCCTCGCGGTCGAAGGGTTTGGTGACGTAGTCGTCGCCTCCAGCCTGGAGGCCCGCAACCACGTCCTCTCGGCTACCTCGCGCGGTGAGGACAATGATGTAGAGGGGTCGAGAGGGAGAACGCTCGCGGACTTTCCGGCAAACCTCGATGCCGTCCATGCCGGGCATCATCCAGTCCAGGATGGCCAGAGGCGGGGGCATTTCGCCTTGCAGGACTTCCCAGGCCGCCAATCCGTCTTCGACCGCGAGCACCTCGTAACCCCATTTCTGGAGCGTGGCTTCGAGCCTGCGGCGGGAAACAGCATCATCTTCGGCAATCAAGATCCTCATGGGGGCCGATCCGTGTCTGTCCCGTTCACCACTTGAACGGTCTTCAACGCCTGCGCCAGAGTTTCGATGGTGCAGGGTTTGGCGAGGAAAGACACCGCCCCCGACTCCAGCGCCCGGGCGGCCTCTCCGCCACCGCTGTAGCCGGAGATAAGAATGACTCTCACGCGTGGGTTAATGGTGCGAAGGGCCTCTTGGGTTTCCATGCCACTCATGTCCGGCATCACCAAGTCCAGAAGGACACAGTCGATTTCCGCTGCCTGCCGCGCGTAAATCTCGCAAGCGTGCCTGCCATCTGCGGCGGTCAGCACGTTGTAGCCAAGTTCTTTCAAGGCTTCCTCGGCGAAGGTCAGCATGAAGGGCTCGTCGTCCACTACGAGGACTGTGCCGGATCCGTGTGGCGCTTGCGCCAGCGGGGCCTCGACGGGCAGCTCCGCCGAGCGGGCTGATACCGGCAGGTACAACGTAAACTCAGATCCTCCGCCGACCTGGCTGGCGGCGCGCACGAAGCCGCCGTGATTGCTCACCACTCCATAGACTGTCGCCAGGCCTAAGCCGCAGCCCTTACCGGACTCCTTTGTGGTGAAAAAGGGGTCGAATATCCGCTCAAGAACCGCGGGTTCTATTCCCACCCCCGTGTCCTTGATGGCGACCCGGACGTACTCGCCGGGCAAGCACTGGGCGGGGCAAGGGGCGTCCGGGTTGCCCAAGGTCACCACCGATGTGCCCACGGTTAGCGTGCCGCCCTCCGGCATCGCGTCACGGGCGTTGATACACAGGTTCAGGAGCGCCAGCTCCAATTGCCCGGGGTCGCCAATGATGCGCGGCAACTCCGTCGCCAAGCGCGTTTCGATGCGCATGCGGCGGTCGAACGTCTCCGTCACGATCTTCAGCACCTGCCCGACGACTTCCCCAATGTTCACGTCCTCTGCCCGGTAGGTTTCCTGCCGTGCAAATTGCAGGAGTTGGCGGGTCAGTTCGGCGGCGCGTTGGGCTGATTGCTCGATCATCCGCAGCGGCTCGCGGATCCTATCCCTGGGCTGCAAGTGCAGGCGCAGGAGCGAGGCATAGCCTTGGATCACTCCCAACAGGTTATTGAAGTCGTGCGCGATGCCCCCGGCGAGCGTGCCTAGCGCCTTCATCTTCTGCGCGTGGAAGAGCTGTTCCTGGAGCCGAGCTCGCTCATTCTCGGCTTTCTTCCGCTCGCTAATGTCCAGCAGCATAGCTAGCGTGTAGGCGGGATGCCCGGCGGAATCTCGAATCGGTGAACCAATCATGATGCACCAGAGAGTCTCGCCGGATTGGCGCAGGCAGCGCCCTTCGATCGTAAAGCGCTCGGCCTTGCCTTCCAGCAATTGGTTCACCAAGTCGAGGGTATGCTGTCGTTCCTCGGGGACGACGATGTCCGTCAAGTGCCGGCCGCGCAGTTCTGGGGGCGCATAACCGACCATTTGGGCAAGTGCCGGGTTGACCGTGACAAACCTTCCGTGCAAGTCGACGAGGGCCACGCCGATATGGCCCTGTTCGAAGATTGACCGGAAGCGCTCCTCTGAAGCCTGGAGCCTCTTGTAGAGGTCGCTGCGATCAATGGCGAGCGCGGCCTGGCTCGCGAATTGGTCTACGAGCTTGCGGGTTACAGCGCGGATGCCGTCCACATCTGACTCGATGTTGAGTACGCCCACAAGTGTCGGGCCGGCCCGGAGAGGCAGGGAATATTCGGCTTTTGCCCTCGGTTCCGCGCATAGATACCGGGCATCTTTGGAAACGTCGGGCACATAGACCGCTTCGCCCGTCCGCGCCACCCAGGCCACCAGCCCTGGCCCATCCAGCGCAAGAGTGCGGTACGGCTCGACGGTTGGCAAACCGCTCTGGGCGGCACAGCGAAGCTGGCGCTTTTCGCGGTCGAGCAAGTAGATGGAAGCGTTAATAAGTCGTGTTCTCTCGGTCAGTTGCGACAGAATCTGCGGCAGCACAAGTTCGGCATCGATGGCTGCGGCCAGGGTCGCGTTTACCTCCACCAGCAGGGCCTGCTGGGTGCTTCGCGCTTTAAGCTCCGTTTCGATCAGATCTTCGCTGGTACCTGCCGCGGGAGGGGAGGGAATTACCCTCGAATTCAAATGCTGCTTGTTGGCGATGTGGTTCTCGGCCATCGTCTTCACCGCCGCCCGGAGTTGGGCGCGTGTTGCCGGGATTCGTGTCGGGATACGAAGGCCTTCGCCACCCCGCCGCGTGGCGGGCCGGTCCGTGCCCGCGTCGATTTCCCTGTCTGCAAGCAGAGTGGGGAACGCCCCCACGCTGTCTTGCTCATGGCTCGACCGCGCAGCCCCCCCTTTAAGGTTTCGGCAGAGTGTGGGCGAATCTTGAGCGAAAGAGGGGAGATGCTGGGCTAGGCGCCGATGGGTGCACGAGCCAGCCGGCACGCCAGCAGGATGGCAAGCTTCATGTTTCGAGGATTGGCCTTGTTTCGGCCGACCAGATCGAAGGCGGTCCCGTGGTCCACGGAGGTGCGGATGATGGGCAAGCCCGCCGTGACATTGACTGCCTCCTCGAAGCCCAGTGTCTTGGCGGCAATGTGCCCTTGGTCGTGATACATGGCCACCACGAGGTCAAACTCGCCCTGCGCGGCGCGGAGAAAGACTGTGTCGGGAGGCAGCGGGCCTTCCACCCTGAATCCCGCGCGTTTGGCGGCGGCGACCGCGGGCGCAATCTCCAGCTCTTCTTCCTGCCCGAACAGACCCGCATCGCTGGCATGGGGATTCAAACCGGCCACCGCAACGCGCGGCCGCGTCAGACCCAGCCGCCTTGCCATCTCCATGCCAAGCTCGACGGTGCGCAGGATGCGCTCTCGCGTGACCAGGCCGAGGGCTTCGCGCAGACTGACGTGGGCGCTTACGTGGATGACGCGCAGCCGCGGCCCTACCAACATCAGGCGCACGTCCTCCACGCCGCAGAGGTGCGCAATGAACTCCGTGTGCCCCGCGCCCACCATGCCGGCCAGGCGCGCGGACTTCTTGTGAATCGGGCCGGTGACCAACGCGTCGAGCCGTCCCGCGCGGGCGAGCGCCACCCCCCGACGGATGGCTTCCAGGGCCGCGCAGCCGCAGGCGCGATGCACCTTGCCAAAGGGTATTGCCTTGAGCGCGAAGTGAGCTGTGTCCAGGACGTGAATTCTCCCCGGGGGCACAGCCTCTGGCAGGTCCTCAAGGAAGGAAAGACGCTTGGCGAAGCCCAGCCGCCTAACGTAGTGCTCCACCACGGCGCGCGGGCCGAGCAAGACCGGACGGACTGCGGCCAGGATCTTCGGGTCGCGTACCGCCTTGAGCGCCACCTCTGGGCCGATCCCCGCGGGGTCACCCAGTGTGATGCCGATTCTAGGTTTCTGTCCTCGAACCCGACTAGGCACGCGCACACCTCTGTAAGACCTGCCAGACTTCATCCACCTTGCCGAAGCCCCCTGCCTTGGTCACTAGGATGAGTCCGGGGTGCTGTCCATCTAGCGCGCGGCTGCGCGCAATCCCCGGGCGAATCTCCTCCGTCACCCGCAGCGTTCTTATCCGCAGACTATCACAAACGGCTTCCGCGGTATTCCCGCCCGTCACGAAAATGCCCCCCAGCCTAGGAGCGGCGAGAATCCTCGGAAGGAGCTTGTCCAGGAACGCGGTGAATTCCGCGGGAACACGCCCATCAAACGCTTGCGGAACCGTTACGGCCACATCTCTGCCGCTGCTCAGGGCCGAAAGGGCTGCGTTCAACCAGCGCCGGTATTGGGTACGATCCGGCGCCGGCGAGAAATCAACCACGTGAATTGCCGGTTCGACCTCCAGGCGCTGAAACTGCGTGTGGCTGACCGGTTGCCGGCTGCCTTGGATGAGCAGCCAGGGACCCTTACTTTGAGCTTCCGGTGCAGCTTCGGGTCGGGGGAGCGGCGGGAGCACCGTGCGGACAAGCCCGGCAGAGCCCACCCAAAGCAATCGCGCCGGCGAATCGCGCAAAGCCCGCCCGATGGCGTCGAGGTCGCGCTCGCGCGTGGCATCGAGAACGACGCAGGGCGCTCCGTTCGGTACTTCGAGCGCTTTCCTGATGGCCCGTGCTCCACGACGCACAGACTCGAGTCCGACCTGTTGAGTATCCCAGCCGCAGCGCTGGCGGAGAATGGTGCGTAGGCTGCGCGCAGGTGCTGCCCCAGTGGCGTGCAAAAGGCCTTCCCACTCGGCGCGCCTCAGGCGCAGTTGGCCACCGCGCATCAGCCGGCCGCGGGCCGGAAAGGCCGGGCAAACGAGCACGCGCTCCGGGCGCGTTACGGCGGCCACGGCCTTCAATTCCTCGGCCCAGTGACCACGTAGGGTCGAGTCAATTTTCTGGTAGATCACTGGCGCGCCGCCGCGCTCCAGCTCTTCGGCAGCGGCCCGGGCGCGCGGGACAGCTTCGCGGAGGGAGCAGTCGCGGCTGCGCGTGTTCATTACGACCACGGCTGGCTCATCCGACAGCGCTGAAAGGGTCTGGTGGGCAGCTCGCGGGTGTACCGCGATAATGGGACGATAGCCCAAGCCAGTCAAGCGCCCTGCCGCGTCGCAGCTCCCGGTCAGGTCGTCGGCCACGATTCCGTAACGCACCTCACCATTATAAGGTCGGGCAGGAATATGTCCCACCGCCAGCGTCAGGGACGAGAACGGAACTCGCTGGTAGGTTCCTCAAACACTGTACGGAAACGGACACTTGTGAAGCTGCATCTCGCAGGGCAGGATCAAATCGCCATACTAGGACACATTGTCGACGCACAAGACCGGGTTCGTTCATGCCCTGGAGACTGCCCAACAGGCTATCGGAAACCCAATTGCTACGTCTCACCCCTCAGGGAGCGACTGCCCAGCCGCTCCTTGAAGCCGGGCGGCACATTCAGCCCGGGGTAAACCGAAGCAGGGAACATTCTGCGATGCGGCCGCGTATTTGGGGTTATAGGCCCTGGGGCACAAGCCTGGGGCGAGGTGAACGCAGATGGCCAACAACCACAAGAGCAAGCGTCGGCGCTGGATCTTCCTGGGAGTAGCGGCATTCGTCGTGGTAGTGGGCATTGTGGGAGGCACGACCCTGCTGCGCTCCAACAATCAGATTGACCCTTCCAAGCTGGCCCGAGTGGAGCGCGGGGACTTGGCGCGTTCCGTCGTGGCCACGGGCAAGATCGAGCCTCTGGCGAAAGTGGAGGTCAAATCGAAGGCCAGCGGCATTGTCAAGCAAGTCTTTGTGGATTATGGCGACCGGGTTCGGCAGGGCCAGGTGCTGGTCGAACTGGATAAAGAAGAGTTGCAGGCCCGCGTGCGTGAGGCTCGCGCCACGCTGTTGGCCGCGCAGGCCGCTCAGGAAGCCAGCCAGGCGACTTACGAGCGCAACCGGGTCGAAGCCGAAGGCCCCGACGTGCCGTTCCTGAAGGCCAGCGTGGAGCGCGCGCAGAGGCTGCACGGCGACGGCCTGATCGCCCAGGCGCTGCTGGAAGACTCGGAGAAGGCCTATCAGATGGCGCTCAACAAGCAGATGGTGGCGCTGCTCAATGTTTCCGTCACGCGCGCCGAAGTGGCCCGCGCCAAGGCCCAGGTAGCGCAGACGCAGGCGGCGCTGGAGCGCGCCGAAGAAGACCTGCGCAACTCCACGATTATCAGCCCCATGGACGGCCTGGTGCTTTCCCGCAATGTCGAAATCGGCGATGCGGTCAGTTCCATCCTCGTCTTAGGTTCGCAGGCCACGCTGGTGATGACCCTAGGCGACGTGAGCGAAGTGTACGTGAAGGGCAAGGTGGACGAGGCCGACATCAGCAAGGTGTACCTGGGCCAGGCGGCCCGCATTGTAGTGGAGTCGCTCAAGGAGAAGAAATTCGAGGGCAAGGTGACGAAGATCTCGCCCCTGGGAGTGGAGAAGGATAACGTCACCACCTTCGAGGTCCGCGTTTCCATCCACAACCCCAGCGGGGAACTCAAGGCCAACATGAGCGCCAACGCCGAGATCATCCTCGAGGAAAAGAAGGGCGTGCTAATGATCCCGGAGGCGGCAGTCATTTACGACAAGGACCGTAAGCCCTCGCTCGAAGTTCCCGACCCCAAGGCCGAGAAAGGCCGGCGTAAGGTCAGCGCCAAGCTCGGCATCTCCAACGCCGTCAAGACGGAATTGATCGAAGGAGTGAAAGAAGGGGATCAGGTGGTTCTGCAATAGTTGGGCACTCAGCCATCAGCCCTCAGCAATCAGCCAGAAGCTGAAAGCTGACCGCTGACGGCTGAAGGCCTTCGCGAAGGAAACGGCTGCAATGGTTTTCCGGGATTTGCTGCTCGACACACTGCGCACCCTCTGGACGAACAAGCTGCGGACGTTCCTGACCATGTTCGGCATCGCCTGGGGCATCGTCTCGATCACGTTGATGGTGGCGGCGGGCGAGGGCTTGAAAGTCGGCATCGTCAAGCAACAGGAGACCTTCGGCAAAGACATCATGATCGTATTCAGCGGACGGACCAGCTTGCAGGCGGGAGGATTGCGCGCCGGCCGCGACCTGCGCTGGCAGGATGACGACTACCTTCACGTCCAAGAGGAGGCGTCCGCTTGCCGCGATGTGGTTCCCGAGCTCGGGCGGGGCGACCTGACCGTCACCAGCCTGTACAACAACGGCTCTCCTTCCGTGAACGGCTCGTTGCCGCCCTTTGCGGAAATGCGTTCCGTCCGCGTGGGTGAAGGACGATTTTATAACTGGGACGATCAGGCCAAGGGGCGACGCGTGGCCTTCCTGGGAACCAACATCAAAAAGCAGCTCTTCGCCGGCCGCCCAGCCGTCGGCGAGCAGATTCACATTAACAGCATTCCCTACACCGTGATCGGGGTGATGGAAAGCAAGGATCAGAATTCCAGCTATGATGGCTGGGATGTCGACAAGGTTTTCATTCCTTTCAGTGCAATCATGAGGGACTTTCCCGAAAAACCTCCCTCGACGCCTCACAATATCGACCGCCTCCTGGTAACTCCGAAATCTTACGCCGAACACGAGACGTGCAAGTACCAGGTCCGCCGCGCGCTGGGCCGCATCTACAACTTCGACCCGAACGACAAGGAAGCAGCCCCCATCTGGGACACGGTCGAAAATGCCAAAGCTTTCTACGTCCTCATTGACAGCATGAAGTATTTTCTGGGCGCCGTGGGGCTGACCTCGCTTTTCCTGGGGGGCATCGGGGTGATGAACGTGATGTTGGTGGCGGTGCGCGAGCGGACCCGCGAAATCGGCGTCCGCAAGGCCGTGGGCGCGAGCGCCAAGTCGATCCTTCGCCAGTTCTTCGTCGAGACCCTGATCGTCGCCTTCCTGAGCGGCGGCGCAGGGCTCGGCATCGCGTACGGAGTTTGCGCGCTGGTGAACCTGATCCCCATGCCGCCATTCTTCGCCGGATTGCTGCCCACCTGGAAGGTGGCTTTTCTTTCATTCCTGCTTCTTAGCACGGTGGCGGTGCTTTCGGCCCTGTATCCTGCTCGCCGAGCTTCGGTGATTGACCCGATTGAGGCGCTGCGGTATGAGCCAGGAGGGTAAGTTGCCAACCGTCAGCTGTCAGCTGTCAATGGTTCGAGCGCATCGGTTTGAGACCGAGAACAGACCGGGAACAGATGTTTAGAGAAATCCTGATCCAATCCTGGATCGCATTAAAGCGCAACAAGCTGCGCAGCTTCCTCACCATGCTGGGAATTGTGTGGGGGATTGCCGCGGTGGCGCTACTGATCGCGTACGGCACCGGCATGCGCTCCGTCATCGTGGCCGCCTTCGACGCATTTGGGAAAGGCGCCGTCATCTGCTGGCCGGCGCAGACCAGCGAGCAGGCCGGAGGCCAGCGTGCCGGCAAGCAGGTCCGATTCGAAAAAGAGGACATGGAGCTCATCGAGCAGGAAGCCACACTGGTGAAAACCGTCTGCATGGAGACGGTGCGCTGGCTCCCGATCTCCTATGGGAACCGCATGGCGAACACCGCCATTCGCGGCGTCTGCCCCGAATACGGCGAGATGAGGAATGAAGTGCCGAGTCAGGGGCGCTGGATCAGTCCCGAGGACATCGTCGAGCGCCGCCGCGTGGTCTTCCTCGGCGCCCGGCTGCGGGAGAAACTCTTCAGCGGACGTCAAGCGGTCGGCGAGACGGTGCGGATTTCGGGGGTTCGATTCACCGTCGTCGGGACGATGGACCGGAAGATTCAGGACAGCAACTACTTTACGAGCGACGACGAATCGTGTTGGATACCGTACTCCTCGGCCGGCGACCTGTGGAACACGCGTTACGCCTCCGTGCTGGTTTTTGCGCCCATCGCCCCGCAATTCGAAAAGCAATCCATGCAGCAGGTGCGGGCGGCGGTGGCCAAGCGCCAGCGTTTCTCGCCCACTGACGAGCGGGCCATCATGATGTTCGGCCGCGAACAGTTCCGTCCGATCATTGATGGGATTACCATCGGTTTCCAGGCCTTGTTCACCTTCATCGGCGCGCTGACGCTGGGCATCGGCGGAGTCGGGGTGATGAACATCATGCTGGTCTCGGTGGACGAGCGCATCCGGGAAATCGGCCTCCGCCGCGCTCTGGGCGCGCGCCGGCGGCACATTCAGGCGCAGTTCCTTTCCGAGGCCCTGGCGCTGACCCTGGCGGGAGGGATCCTCGGGATGGGCGTGGCCTACGCGCTTTCCGCGCTCATCGGGACGTTGCCGTTCTACGGTCCGCTTTATGAAGACACCTCAGGCAAGGGTGATATTCACCTGGCGATTTCGACGTCCACGGTCCTCGTCTCGGCGGTCATCCTGATCTTGGTCGGATTGATCAGCGGCACGGTTCCGGCGCTGCGCGCTTCGAGGCTGAACCCTGTCGAGGCGCTTCGTTACGAATAGGAGGAAAACGCTATGAAGACTCGTTTACGTTGGATTCCGGCGACGTTGGCCATCCTCGTGCTGCCTCTGGCCCTGGCCGTTGCCGCTTACGCCCGCGCGGCTGAGGGCTCGTTCGAGCGCGCGCTGAAGGTGACCGGCCCGGTTGATCTCACGGTGACCACGGGCTCCGGCAACATCGATATCAAGGCCGGCGGCACGGGGAGCGTGCACGTCCGCGGCCTCATCCGGGTGAACGGCAACTGGCAGCTCAACGCGGAGGAAGCCGAACGCCGGGTGCGTGCCCTGGAGTCGAATCCGCCCATCGAACAGACCGGCAACAGTATCCGCATCGGGCACATCGAGGATCCGGCGCTGCGCCGCCACGTTTCGATCAGTTACGAACTCGTGGTCCCCGTGGAGACGCGGGTCACCTCCGACACCGGCTCGGGCGACCAGTCGATCGTCGGTGTGCGCGGGCCCGTGAAAGCTGATACCGGCTCCGGCAATGTGAAGGTTTCCAGGGTCGGGGACGTGGTGCGGGCGCAGACGGGCTCCGGAGATATCCAGCTTGATGCCATCAAGGCCCAAGTCTACGCGGAAACCGGCAGCGGGAATATCCGCGCCACCGGTGTGGATGGCGGCTTTGTGGGCACGACGGGCAGCGGCGATGTGCGGCTGGAGCAGACGGCGGCCGGGCCCGTCACGATCGAGACCGGCTCCGGGAACGCCGACATCAGCGGTGTGCAAGGTTCCCTGCGCGCCCATACGGGCAGCGGCAACCTGACGGCCGACGGCCAGCCCAGCGGCCCGTGGAAGCTGGACGCCGGCTCCGGCAACATCACCTTGCGGTTGCCCGCCCAGGCGGCCTTCGACCTCCATGCCGGGACGGGCTCCGGGGAAGTCTCCACGAGCCATGAGATTACCGTCCAGGGCAAGCTCAGCCGCCACGAGCTGCGGGGCAAGGTGCGGGGCGGCGGCGTCCTGGTGGAAGTCAGCACTGGCTCGGGTGATATCCACATCGAGTAGCCCCGCGCGGCTGAGCAATCTCTCCGCTGCCTCCTTCCCCTCGGGGGTGCCTGGGAGTGTGCGCGGCGAGCGAACCTCGCCGCGCAAGAACTTGCCACAAGTGACATAATCCTTCCCCCGGAAGCAATCCTGGAACAGGAGTTCCCCTATGCCGCATCCTCTTACGCGTCGTGACCTCCTTCGGGCGCTGAGCGCAACCGGCGTGGCCGCTGCCCCGGGCGGTCCGTTGTGGCGAATCCACGCGGCCAGTCACCGGAAGAAATCGCGGCGGCGCAGCAGCGGATGGTGGAGTGGTTTGACCGCTGGGTGTAGCGACCCGAGGCGCCTTTCTCCGGCGTGCTCGAAGGTATTGCGCGCGGCTTCAGCCTGACCTAGAATCGTGCCGCGCGGGCTGGCGCGGGGCAGAGCGGTTGCTTGCCACCCCGGCCAACCGGGGTGAACAGTCGCCCCTGCCGCACCCGTACCGCAGAGATTTCGGGAGGCTCCATAAAACGATGAAGACCTGTGTGACGACGGTGATGATCCTGGTGTTGCTCGGGGGTGTGTCCGCAGCGGCCCAGCGGGCCCGGCGTCCCGCCCAGCCCGAGGATACGGGTCCGGTGACGGTAATGCGCTCCACCACGCTGCGCGTTACGATTGCGAGCGATACGGTGGGCGTCTTCGAGTATCTGTCGATTCCCGCCAAGCTGGCCGAGTGGTTCCCAGACCAGGCCATCATGGAACCCCAACTGGGCGGCAGGTATCACTTTCGCTGGAAGGATAAAGAGGGGGTTTGGAGCGGCGTGGTGACCGAATTCGTTCGCGGCAATACGTTGGCCTACACCTGGCTGCTGCCCGGCGAGGCTTTCGAGACAAATGTGCGCTTCAAGGTCGTTTCTCAGGGTGCGGAAACCGTGGTGGAACTCACGCACAGCGGCTTCGCTTCCAGCGCCGCGCAGGAGGAGGCGGTCAAGACCTGGACCTTCTACCTGCGAAATCTCAAATCAGTTGTCGAGGACGGGACGGACCTGCGGCCCCAGGCGCGACAAGCCCCCGCCCGCCGAGCGACACATCCGCGCCGCTAAGCCGGCGCCCCACTCCCCGCAAGGTGGCATTACCCCTTCACTGCCGCTTCCACGCCCGCCTTGCGCAATTCCTCTGCGGCGGTCTCCGGCGCCAGGGAGTTGTAATAGACCTCTTTCAAACTGTACGACTTGGATTTGGTCGTGATGACCGGCAGGATCTCAAAATGCCAGTGATAGTCGTCGGTTATCGTCCGCCAGTTCCCGCTCCTTTCGAACTTGGCATTCACATTCGGGGCGGTATGGAGCACCAGGTGGTAGGAGGAAGCCACCGATTCCAGGCGGCGGAGTATGGACCGCAGGAAACGAGCACAGTGGACCTGGCGTTCCCACGGGACCACATCTTCCTCGAAGGCGCAGTGGTGCTGGGAAGGCAGGACCCAGGTTTCGTAAGGCACGCGGGAGGCGAAGGGGCAGAAGGCCACGAACTGGTCGTCCCACTCCACCGTGCGCACCTGCTGCATCAACTCCTGCTTTAGAATGTCGCAGACCAGGCAGCGCTCTTTCAATTCAAAGTAGCGCTGCGCGGACCGCAGCTCATACCCCACCCGGCGGGGAATGAAAGGCGTCGCCGTAATCTGCGAGTGGGGGTGCTCCAGGTCCTGGCCGGCCGCCGTGCCTTGATTGCGAAACAACGTGACGTAGCGGAAACGCCGGTCGCGCTTCAAGTCTGCCACGCGGGAAGTGCAGGCGCGCAAAACCTGCGCCACGTGCTCGTCGCTCTGCTGGGAGAGCGGCAGGTTGTGGTTCCGGTGCTCAATCACAATCTCGTGCGCTCCGAGGCTGCGCATCTTGTCGTAGAGGCCCTCGCCGCGTCGCTGGGCGTCGCCTTCAATGCGGTAGATGGGCCGGGGGTGAGGAATCACCCGGACTTGCCACTCCGCAGTGCCGTAAGGATGCACGTAAAGAGTGCGCGGAGTAAGAGCTTCCTGGCCCGGACATAAGGGGCATCCCGCCACCTGCGGCCAGGGGCCCTCCCCCTCTTCCTGGATTACCCAGCTCTGAGTTATGGGGTCTCTGCGCAGTTCCATTGCCCCTCCATATCGGGTCTGAAGCCGCCGGGGCCCTCGCGGGGATGAAAGCGCTTACCACCGGCCATACTTCTGGGCACACCTCATTACGCCTTCGGCCCGTCTCACTCTCCGCAACGGTGTGACGACCTGTGAGCACACCATATATAGCGGTGCCCCCGCTTTTCTGTCAAGGGAGCCAGAGCCCTCCCCCCGGGCCAGCAGGGCTTGACGCCGACTGGATACGCGGCTACCTCTCCCCCACCCCGGAGGAAGAAAACAATCGTGCCAAGGCGGGGCGAGAGTATAATGGGGCAAAACTGAATTGAAGGATTCGAGCTGGTCCGGGAATCGCGACTCGCGGCTTGCCTCGCCGCAGAACGTCGGCCAGGCGACGGGTGAGTGTTTCAGGGAGGGCGCGACATGGTTATTCACTGCACACACTGCGGGGCCGCGTCGAAGGTGGACGACGCGAAGATCCCGGCCACGTCATTTCGCATTCGCTGCCACAACTGTCAGCAAGTGGTGACGGTTGAACCACCCAAGGCCGCCGCCTCCGCTCTACCCACCGTGGCCGCGGCAGCCGTCGAGCCTGCGCCACCTCCGGCAGAGGCGAAGCCGGCGCCAGCCGCAGCAAGCTCTCCCCCCGTCGCCCCGCAGGCAGAAAAGGCTGCGACCGTGCCGGAACCCTTGCCTCCCCGCACTCACTACCTGCAGAAGATCGATCTGTTTAGTGCTCTCTCCTATGAGGAATGCCTGCTGGTCGAGAGCAAAGTTAGACGGCGCGAGTTTCCGCCCAACATGGTCGTGGTGAAGGAAGGCGGGCCGGGCGACTCGATGTTCTTCATCAATGGCGGGTCGGTGGAAGTCCGCAAGAAAGACCCCAACACGGGAATTGAGTTTCTGCTGACCGAGCTGAAGGCGGGCGCCTGCTTTGGAGAAATGTCCTTGCTGACCGGCAAGCCGCGGACGGCGACGGTCAGGACGCTGGAGCCCACCTTGTGCAGCGCGCTGGAAAGCAGCGACTTCGAAGAGATAATCCGCGCCCATCCCAAAGTCGCCTTGACGCTCAGCCGCGTCCTGGCCCAGCGCCTGGAGGAATCGAACGAGCAGACCGGTCTGGAATACGTCAACCTGCGCCGGCTGCGATTTGATGCGCGCGTCCTGGGTTTACTGCCCCAGCAGATGCTGTTGCAGCACAAAATCATCCCCGCCGGGTTTGCCAACAACCGCCTTACGCTGGCCATGGTGAACCCCAACAACCTGATTGCCCTTGACGACGTGCGGCGCCTCATCAAGGGCGTCATCATTGAGCCCGTGGTGACTTCCGAGGACGATTTCAAGCGCTTCATGAGCACCACTTATGTGGAGCTCCTGAAGAAGGAGGAAGAGCAGAAAGCGCGCGCCAAGGAACAGGCCTTGGCGCTGATGAAGAGCACGGCAGGCGAGAAGGTCACGGCCGAGGCGGCGAAGGCGCTGGCCCAAAGCGATACTATGGAAGGAATCCTCGAATCCCTCCAAAGCGAGGCCCTGAAGTCCATCGAGGTGGACGAAGGCCAGCAGGCCGCGGAAAGCGTCACCGACCTCTCCCGCTCCGCCGAAGACGCGCCCATCATTCGTATGGCCAACAGCATCCTGGCCCTGGCCATCAAGAAGGCAGCCAGCGACATCCACATCGAACCGCAGGAGAAGGAAGTGGCCGTGCGCTTCCGGATCGATGGCGTGCTCCAGCAGGTCCAGGTGCTGCCCAAGAAGGTCCAGATGGGTCTGATTTCCCGCTTCAAGATTCTGTCGAAGCTCGATATCGCGGAGAAGCGGTTGCCTCAGGACGGCCGCATCAGCGTGCGCATGGAGGACCGCCCCATCGACTTCCGCGTTTCGACCATCCCCTCGAAGTGGGGCGAGAAGATCTGCATGCGCATCCTCGACAAGTCGAACACGCTATTGGGCCTCGACAGGTTGATTCTCCACCAGGAAACGCTCGCCCTGGTGCGCGATATGATTGCCCAGCCCTACGGCATCATCTACGTCACCGGGCCCACCGGTTCCGGCAAGACGACGACTTTGTACAGCGGGCTTGCCGAACTCAACGATCCCGATGTGAATATCTCCACCGCCGAGGACCCCATCGAGTACGACCTGCCGCGCATCAACCAGGTGCAGGCCCACAAGGAGATCGGCCTCGATTTTGCCCGCATCCTCCGCGCCTTCCTGCGGCAGGACCCCGACATCATCCTGGTGGGGGAGACGCGCGACAAGGAGACCGCCAAGATCGCCGTGGAGGCAGCGCTGACGGGCCACTTGGTCTTCACCACCCTCCACACTAACGACGCCACCGGAGCCTTCACCCGCCTGGGTGAAATGGGCATCGAGCCCTTCCTGATGTCCAGTTCCACCATCGGGGTCATCGCCCAGCGCTTGACCCGGCGGCTTTGCCAGTCCTGCAAGGAGTCTTACCAACCGGATGAGCTGTCCCTGAAGTACATGGGCATTCCTGCTGACCGGCAGCTCACTTTCTACCGGCAGAAGGGTTGCGATAACTGCTCCTTCACCGGCTACAAGGGCCGCGTGGGCGTTTATGAAGTGTTGCGGATGAACGCGGAGTTGCGGCGGCTGGTAACCCAGGGCGGCAAGTCCGAGGAGATCGCTCACTTGGGCGTTCTGAATGGCATGATGACGCTGAAGGAGTACTCCGTGTGGCTGCTGGAAAATGGCTGGACCACGATGGACGAAATCCTGCAAGTGGTCGCGGTACAGGACTAGCGCCGCAAATTCCTTGACCTGAGCTGCGGTTTGGGTATGCTTGGCCCGTCCCGGCGAGCCGGGATGGGCCTTTCAGTCTATGGCCTACTTCTTGGGCATCGACGGCGGGGGAACGCGCACCACGGCATGGCTGGCGGACGCGAGCGGACGCCTTCTGGCTCGGGCTGTGACCGGCCCCACCAATCCCCTTAAAGTGGGATTCGCCGCCTCGGAGCGGGAACTTCTGCGCGCCGCCCGCGCCGCGCTGCGGCAAGCGCGCCTGAAGCCTGTGGTGACGGGGCCCGCGGGCTCTCGGCCCGTGCCGACCTTGGAGGCTATCTGTGTGGGCTTGGCAGGTGTGGACCGGCCGCCGGTTTATCGCCGGCTGTTCGCTTGGCTGCGCAGAGCGGTGCCGGCGCGTTTTCACCTGCTAACGTCCGATGCAGCCATCGCCCTGCGCGCGGCCATCGGGGACTCCCCAGGCGTCATCGTAGTTTCCGGGACGGGCTCCATCGCTTACGGGCGCGACGATCGCGGGCGGGTTTTGCGTTCGGGCGGTTGGGGCGTCCCCTTTGACGACGCGGGCTCGGGATATGACCTCGGGTACAAGGCCATCGTGGCCGCCCTGCGTGATTATGATGGCCGGGGGCCGTATACCCAACTCTCGGCGAAGGTTCGTCAGGCCCTCAAGCTTCCCGATATCACCCTGGTAGTTTTGAAGGCCCTCACTCCGCAGGAGATCGCCGGGCTTTTCCCTCTGGTGCTGGAAGCGGCGCGCCGGCGAGATTCCGTAGCCCAGCGGTTGTGCGAAGAGGCGGGACGCGATCTGGCAGATTTGGCTGTGGCTCTCCTGAAGCGCCTGGGGTGGCTGCGGCGCGTGGTTCCTGTCGTGTGCGCCGGAGGGGTCTTCCACGCCAGCACGCGGATTCGCCGCAGCTTCGCGCGCCACTTGCGCCGCCACGCTCCGGCCGCGCGCGTCCTGCTCCTGCGCCACCCTCCGGTCGAAGGCTCCTTGGCCCTGGCCCGCGACCTCGCCGTTCCCGGCAAAACGTAGCGCCCGGCCTCGCTAAGCCACCGCGTACACGTCCAGAGTCTGTGGGGGCTGAGATGTGAGGGACGCGACGGCGGGGCTTCGGCCTGCTACAGGTCGGAGCCTAGTGAGACGCCGCATAATTCTCGCCCGCGGTCCGAATGGCTCGCATCAATTTCTCGTTGGCTCCTGCCCCGCGAAACCTGACCTCGGTCTCGCTGTCGAGGCGGAAGCTGACACCGCGCTGCCGCACCAATTCGAATATGCGGTTGGTATCCACGCCCCCTTCCAGCAACTCAACAATCTCCGAAACCCGCAGACCGCGTGGCCGGGTGAGAGCTGATTCGTCCCCGGCCATGTAATGGATGGCGTCGATCAGCTTGTCGCCTGCCCCCGCGGCGCGCAACTTCTGGTCGTTCTCGGCAGTGAATTCAAAGCTCACCCCGCGGTTCTCAACTTCCTGGATAACCTGCTCCTGCGACATACCGACCTGGAGCATGGTCATAAGCTCCTGCGTCCGCAAGCCCCTCGACTGGTATTCCGCGAACTCCGGCGCCGTGGGACTGCGGATGGCCTCGATTAGTTTATTCGCCGCCCCCGCCCCTTGCAGCTTCTCCACCGTCTCCGCCCCGAGCTCGAAATCCACTCCGCAGTCCAGCACATACTGAATCAGGCGTTCATTGGAGACCCCGGAACGAAGCGTATCGATGAGCCGCTGGAACGATAGGACCTTCGCGCTTCCCCCGCCGGAGCAGACTCCCTTGGGGATGTGCAGGAGGAAACGGGCGCGCAACTCCCGCCCGCTGCGATTGACGGCCAGGATTTCCAGCGTGTTGTTACCGGGCAATAGCTGAAACCCCGGCCGAGACTTCAAATTGAGGCGGTCCACTTTGCCCCGTTCGCTGGGACGTAATTCGGAGATGCGCGCAGCCGCCGCGCCATTGAGCTGAGGATATATCTGACCGTAATCAACATTGTCCGCCTCGGGGCGAAGGATGTGAATGAGAATCAGCTGTACGCTTGCGGAGGGTAAGTTCAAGACCGCCTGGCTTGTCGGCGCAACCTGCGAATCGGGAATTTCAATAAGAAAGGTAGGGGAGTTCCCCTGCGGGGGAAGAGCATTCGCGAAAGCACCTGTCAGGAAAACCCCCACGATGCAGAGCCTCAAGGCGTGATGGCGCGCCTTTTCGAGCATGTCAGTTGCGAACCTCTACTTCGGCTGGCTCCCAGCCTTCGCCGGCACGACCGGCGTGCTTGCGGTCCCTTGAGAAGCCCCGGGCACCGAAGCAGGAACAAGACCCGGCGTTGTACCCGCCGCCACGACGTCATGAGCCAGGACCCGGTAAAGTTCGGGGAAGGGCGGTGTCCACTTCGGCTCACCCAGCAAGCGGAGATAATCCTGGAGAATCTCCATATTGGGCGGCAGGAAACTGGAATACTTCAAGTCCTGGACTTGACTCGCTTGGTAAGACACGATGTAGTTTTTCAGTGCCTGAGTCGCCTCAGCCTGGCTGCTACTGTCAGGACTGTCCATCAGCATCACTGCCCGCTGCAACTCAGCTTCCGGGATGGCATGACGGTCCTCATCCAACTTGATTGCCGTCAACAGCTCCCCTCTCGCAAGTGTTTTTTCGACGTCGTTGCGGGCCGTAAGCTTCATGACCTTGGCGTAGTAGAAGCGGGCGCGGGCATCGTCGGAACGCAGATTGACGGCTTGCCGAAGGTTCTGACGAGCCATCCCGAACATATCAAAAGCGAAGGCGATGACCCCGTTGTCGCGCTTCAATTCAGCCATCATCAACTGATAATCCGGGCTCGTCCCTACCAGTTGGCCTGCTTTCAATTTGGCTTGGTAGTCAGCTTGCAGCGTGCCCTGGATTTCCTTGCTGGCATACTCCGCCCGGTCCTTGATGCGCTTGCTTTGGGCAATAAACCCCAGGCCGACCCGCTGATCCGCGGCGGAGGCCTGCTTCAAGGCCAGGTAGAACTTGGGGACTTCCTGAATGTCGTAGTTCTTGTCGAGGGTGTTCTTGAGCGCGAACTCGTCGGCCTGGTTTTCTTGCACGTAGTCCCACTCGACGGAGAGCTTCTTGGAAAGCACACTACCGATGACGTATCCGCTCACCAGGCCCGTCATGGCGCCAATGGCGGCACCTTGCCCTCCCTTGAAGGCCCCGCCGACGGCCGCCCCTGCCCCGGCAAAGATGGCGCCCCACATCGCCCGTTTCTTTTGCTGCTTCTTGTTGTACTCGTCCTCCGCCAGGGGCGCCATCACTTTCGTCTTCCAGTGGTCTTTGTAAACGTGCGCCAGCTCGTGGCTCAAGACATAGGCGAGCTGCGCTTCGTTATCGGTGAGGGAAATAAGCCCTGTGGAAATGTAGACAGTCCCCGTGGAGAGAGTGTATGCGTAGGGTATCGGAGATTGTGTTACTTTGAACGCGAAAAGCTTCTCGGAATCCGCGGGCACCAGGCGCTGACCCACCCGATTGACGTAATCTTGAATCCGTGGGTTGTCGTAGAGTGCCCGTCGGATGTTGAGCTCGTCCCCCTCTATGGCCACGATCTCCGAGGACTTGGAGGTGTTGATCCTGAATGCCTCGAGAGCGTGCCGGCTCATGAGGTCTCTGTAGGCTTGGTCGACCTGATCGCGGAAATCTGGGTCGGTCGCGTATAAGTCCTCGGCGAACTCCATGAGGGTCGCGTACTGCTTGGCCTGCTCAACGCGCTTCTTCCCTTCTTTCTTGGACCTCTCTTCCTCTTGCTCCTGTCGCTTTTCCTCCTTGGTTTTCTTTCCTGCCCAAGCCTGAGGTGCCCAGGCTACGATGCACAAGCACAGGGACACCAGGATTGGGACACGTAGACGGTTTTGATGTATCATCGTGTACCTCCCAGTCGGAAGTTACGGGAATATAATAATGCTCTATCACCAAATCTAGCTCGAGTCAATACTCATTTCGCCGGGGTAGCGTCAAGAATTTTGTGTAAATTGTTTCAGGGGTTTTCTTTCCCAGGAGCGGTTCAAGTGGCTGATGACGCCGAAGATGATCTGATCGCAGCTCGCCGGGTTGGTGAAGCTGGACATGGGACGGGTTCGGCGCCGCACTTCCCGGAAGCATCGTTCAATGACGTTGGTGGTGCGCACCTTCCGCCAGTGGGCTTGGGGAACGGCGAAGAACCTGAGCAGTTCGTCCCCGTCGCGCTCCAGGCTGGCCACGGCGCGGGGACGCAGGGGCCGCCACTTCTCCGCCCAGCGGCGGAAGACGCGCACCGCCGGGCTGCCGCCGGTAGACGCAGAATCGGCCCCCCGGTTGCGGGAGTAACCTTACATGTTTATGATGGCGGTGCCGGGATTCGCGAGGGGATTCCATGTCTTTGATGCTGGAAGAAATCTTTGACCAGCCGCGGGCCTTGCGGCGGACGTTCAAGGCCGAGCGCGAGCACGCGCAGTCGTTCAAGCAATTCGCGCGCCAGAAAGATTTCCGCCTCGTCGTGCTCGTGGCCCGCGGCACTTCCGACAATGCCGCGCTTTTCGGGCGCTATCTGCTGGAATTGACCACGGGAATTCCGGTCTCGCTCTGCGCCGCGTCGATCCACACCCTCTACCACGCGCGGCTGGACCTTCGCCGGGCGGTAGTGGTGGGGATCTCGCAGTCCGGCGAAGGGACGGATATCAACTTGGTCCTGAAGTCCGCCCGGCGTCAGGGGGCCTACACGGTCGCCATCACCAACGAGGCGCGCTCGACCATGGCGCAGCTAGCCGACGAGGTTTTCCTGGTGCGCGCCGGCAAGCAGCGCTCCGTCGCTGCCACCAAGACCTACACGGGCCAGCTCCTGATGTTCTACCTGCTGGCCGGTGGATTGGGCCCGCACATCACGCTGGAGAGCGTCAGCGAGATTCCCGACCGCGTGGAGGCGGCGCTCGAACTTGCTCCCTCCATACGGGAACTCGTGGAGCGCTACCGCTACATGCGCCAATGCGTCGTGGTGTCGCGGGGCCTGAATATCGCTAACGCCTACGAGCTGGCGCTTAAGCTCATGGAGACCTGCTACGTGGTGGCAGAGCGGTTCTCTTCGGCCGACTTTGCCCACGGGCCGGTGGCGCTGATCGAGCGCGATTTTCCGGTCATCATCCTCATGCCGCCGGGCAAGGTCTTCCGCGACCTCAAGCGCCTGGTAGAACGCTTGCGCAAGTTGCGGGCAGAAACGCTGCTGATTTCTTCCACCGACGTCCGGCTGCCGGCGGCCACGCGCACCATTCGCGTCCCGGGCCCCATCCCGGAAATCTACACCCCCATCCCGTATATCGTTCCGGGACAGCTCTTGGCCGCCTCGCTGGCGGAGGTGAAGGGGCTCGACCCGGATAAGCCACGTTCCTTGCAGATTGTCACGCGGACTCATTGAGGCTGTCCAACTTCCCCCGCGGGTCGGCAAAAGAAAAACCCCGAAGAAGCCGCAGCTTCTTCGGGGTTTACTTTGTCAGCGCTGCGCGAGCGCGCGGAGCTAAGCCCGCCAGGGGGCGGGCCTACCTCCCTACCAGACGAACTTCAGCCCGAACTGAATCTGCCGTGCCGGGCGCGACTGGAGGATCTTGCCGAAGAAGGGGTTATAGACCAGCACTTGGCTGATGCCGGTGCAGCCCCCCAAATCGTAAGTGCACCAGTCGGTATAGCCCAGCCCGGCTTGACTGATGGGCTCACGGAAGTTCACAGTGTTGAACGCGTTGAGGAACTCTACGCGAAACTGGAGGTTGGTCCGCTCGCCTTCGCCGAAGTAAGTGTTTTTCAAAACCGAGACATCAAAGTTCACCATTCCCGGGCCGATGTAAGTGTTCCGTCCCAAGCTGCCGGGCTGCAAGTTGAAGGCATGGGAGAGGCCAAACGCGCTTCCAGTGCCTCCGACAGGCGTCGCGACGTCGATCGTCCGTTCTGGATTTTTATTGTTGATCTTAGCCGGACGCACCTCGTCGGGGCGGATGGAGGTGCCGAAGTAGTCCATAAAGACTGTGTAGGGCTGGCCTGACTGCAGGGTGGTAATCCCCGCCACCTGCCAGCCGTTGCCCATCCGCCCCGCCCGCTCCACCTTGGGCACGTCGTAGATATAGCTGAACACCAGGCGCTGCCGTACGTCGAAGTCGGACCGCCCGCGCTCGCCGGCGAGATTGTTCGGATCCTGCGCGAGGCGCGGCCGGGTGGTGATGATGGGGAGGTCGGGCCGCAAGCTGAGCGTCGGGCTGATATTGTTTGCCGCCGCAAAGTTGTCGGGGTTGATGGTGTAAAAGGAGGAATAGAGGCTGGCGAGAAGAGGCGAGACCATGAACACCTGCGGCTGAAGTGAAGAGGCCGTGTCAATGGATTTGGCCCACTGGTAATGCATGCGCAGATTGAGGCCGCGCAGGTTGCGGACGTCAAAGCGCAGGATGAGGGAGTGGAAATTGGAGCTGGCGCTGTTTTCCTGGTTCAGGATGGTCTCCAACAAGAAGGGATTTACGCCAGCGCCGAAGCACGAGTCGGGATTGCCATAGAACATCGCCGCTGTACACGGACTCATATCGCGCAGGCGGGGCAGCTTCCGACCCATGGAGCCTGCATAGGCCACCTCGAACATCGCCTTGTTGCCCAAGCGCTGCTGAAGTCCGGCGTGGAATTGATTCACGTAGGGCGTCCGCGTCTGCGGATCGCGCGCCGTGATGGAGTACGGCTGCTTGTTCCACAAGGACCACGAGTCATCCCCGTTGAGGTCGAACCATTGGCCACCCTCAGTCCCGCGGCCGGGGAACCCGGCCGGGAAAGTGTCGCCGAGGTCGAAGTCCGGGTACGTTGTGAACCATTGCTGTACGAACGGTGGGTTGAGCAGCATGTTGACGGAGGGTTCCATCGGCTGTTGATCGAACACCCCGGCATAGCCCGCCCGGAAGACCGTCTTGCCGTTATTGTGGGGATCCCAGGCAAAACCGGCGTGCAGCGAGACGTTGTTGTAATCGGTGTCGAAGCCCGCGCGCGGCGCCGGCGACCGCGCCGTCCCCAGCTCCTCACCGTAGGGATCGTAAATGATCTTGGAGTTGGCGCGCATCAGGCCGCTCCACTGGGTGTAGTAGTTCACCAGGCGGTCACTGACTTCCACCGGGGCGGTATTGACCTCATAGCGCACCCCGGCGTTGATCGTCAGGTTAGAGCGCACGCGCCATTGGTCTTGCACGAACACGTTGTAGGACTGAGAGCGGAAAGAGCGGCTAAAGTCGCCGCCAAAGTCCTGACTGACCCGGGCGATGGAAGCCACATCAGGCTCCCCCGTCGCGGCCACAAACTCCCCGGAGTAAAACGTGAGCAACCCGCGCGCCATGCCTTCGTTGGCGACGTTCAGGCGAGCGTAACGGACCTCCCCGCCCAGCTTCAGATTGTGCCGCCCGTGGATGATGCTGATGTTGTCAGCCCCGGACCAAACCGTATCCGCCCGCGCGCTGGGCACGCTCGGGTCGGCCCCCAGCGTCGCGTACGGAGCGAACTCGGTGAAGACGCCTCCCACATGCAGACTGGGTAGCCCCAGGCCGGCCGGAACGTTATAGAGGCCAAGCGCGGCCGGGTCAACCGTGCGGTCCAGGGCGCGCGTCTGCAAGCGGAAGCGATTCCACCCCAAACGGAACTCGTTGGTCATCCGCGGGGTAATCTGGTGCACGTAGTTGTAACTGAAGTTCTGATTCAGCCCTGTGACTGAGGTGCCGCTGCCGGGATAAGTCTCCGTTGCCGGGACGGCTCCCCCCTGCGTCTGGTCAATCCATTGCATGTTGTGCTTGAAGCTCATACTGACGCGGTCGCTCTTGCGCCAGTCCATGCGCCCCAGAAGATTGTCCGTCGAAGTCTTGTTCGCGGATTCCCCGGCAAAGAATCCGGTGTCATAGGGATCGATACCGGCGGTGGTGCTCGTGATGTAGGGGCGGGGATAGAGGCTGTAAAGGTTGTAGGCAGTGGGGTAAACCCAGGAGGCGTCGCGCACGTACAGCTCTGGCACATGTTCGAAGACAGGCCGGGGGTTCGACACGCGAAAACCTTCCCAGTTGAAGAAGCCAAACAGCTTGTCCTTTTTCAGCGCCCCGCCCGCATTGGCGCCAAATTGAATCTGATTCACTTTGGGCAGATGGCGCTGGTACAGTGTGGCCACAGCGGGGTCGTCGGTCGGCACGGGATAGCCGCCCCCGAGCTCATTTCTGAGCATCAGCTCGCGGTTGTACTGGTCGAAGGTGCCGCCGTTATACACGGAGAAGAAGTTGCGCGAGCTGATGGCGGAGTTGCGGCCGAAGCCGAACAGCGTGCCATGAAAGACGTTGGAGCCGGTGCGGCTGATGGTGTTGATCTGCGCCCCAGCCCCCCGGCCGTATTCCGCTGCTGAGCCGCTGGTCTGTACGCGGAATTCCTGCATCGCCTCCACAATCTGGAAGGGCAGGGACTGGTTGATGGTGTAGTCGTTGTTGTCCACGCCGTCGAGCAGGAAGTTGTTCATATTGGCGCGCACCCCGTTCACCACCATCGACGCCCCTTCCAGCGCCGAGCCCTGCTCGACGGGATAGGTGCCGGGAACCAGCAGCGCCAAATCCAGGAAGTCCCGCCCTGCCAGGGGCAGCGTGCGCACCGTGCGGCTATCGATGACTCCTCCCGCCGTGGTGCTTACCAAGTCCAGCGATACGCTCGGCGCCCGAGTGGGTCTGGCCGTGGGCGCGGGCGGTTTCACCGCAACGGGTGGCGGGACGGGTGGGGTCGGGGGAGCCACCGGCGGCTTGCCGGGCTCGACCGGCGGCGGAGGAGGCGCAGCCACGGGCTGCAATATGAAAGGCGGCAACACCAATTTGTTGTCGCCCACGCTCACCTCCAGGTCCTGGCGGATCTCGGTGGCAAAGCCGGACTTCTCCACCGAGAGCATGTAGCCTTCCGCCGGAGGGACGGCGGTGAACGTATAAGTCCCATTGTCGTCGGTCTGCTGACTCTGCGAGTAACCGATCCCGGCATTGATCAGCCGGGCCGTGGCGCCCGCGACCGGCCCACCCGCCTGGTCATAGACCGTACCTGTCACCAAGGCGTTTTGCGTGGCGGCCCACAGGGAGGCACCAGCCAGCAAGATTCCAAGAGCAAACAAGAGGCTCAGGAGACGCGCATTGAGTTTCATGGGAAGATTCCCCTCCGCTCCCAGCGTATCAGGGACAGCGCTTCCGCTCATACTAAATCGCGAACCAGGCGATGTCAAGCCATTGTACTTGTTCACATGATTGGTGACACTCTGAGAGTCTGCAGAGTATGTGGTCCCCTGGCTCCCTTAGGAGCCAGGCTCCGTCAGAGCGCTGTGGAAATGACGCGCCGTGGAAACGGCTGCCGGATCACAGGCAAGCGCAAGTCTCACGGGGACTTATCAGCCGTTCCCACTGCGCTTGGAAATCCCGCCCTAGGCGGGATTTCCACATTCCCACAGCGCCGGCTGCAAGCCGTTTCGCTACAAGCGGAACCGTCTTTTGCGTGCAGCCACGTGTCACGCATCTATCTGAACGAGTACAGCCATACTTCGTAGAATCATTAAAGAGCAGTAGGATTGGCAACTGTTTTAATCGGCGTTTCTGGGGAAAAGATGAGCGGAATCTACGGCGCACCTACGGCTTCGGAGTAAAGTGCCAAAATCTTAGGGGAGACATATTTTTTCTGCGGGGGCTGGAACTGCCCCGCACGTTGCTTCAACGCGTGAAAATCGGCCACCGCGAGCTCCTTTTGCTGGCTATCCGTCTCGCCAGAAAGGAAGTAGCGGGTGCTGTGGGCGGCGCCGCGGAAGAAATAAGCGAGGGCTTGCTTCTGGCCGTTGTTGCTGAGGTAGTCGGAAAGGCTGCGCTCGGCGTCCTCGAGGTTACCCTGGAAGTAGGCCTGGAGGCCGGCACGTAATGTCTGCTCGCTGGCGACGGGCGTGGGAGTCTCCGGACGGGGCGCCGTCTCGGGCCGCGACGGGGTGGGCTTGACCGGGGGCTTGGAGACCGCGACCTCCTTCTTTTCTGGCGTCGGACGCGGCGGTGGAGGCTGGCTGATCTGCCGGAGGCGTTGGATGTACGTCTGCGCCGCCGCGACGTTGGGCCCGCCCGCCTGAACGACCTTCTCGAAGTTGGTGAGGGCGTCTACGTTCTTGCCCGCGTTCATGAGCCGCACGCCATCGTCGAAGAGCCTGTTCGTTTCCGCAGCCGCAGCCTGCTTGCGAAGTTCCGCCTGCACTTGCGCTAGGTAATTGCGGGCTTGCGCAGCCTTCGGGCCTCCTCCTTGCGCCACCTGACTCAAACGCGATTGGGCGTCGGGGTACCTCTTCTCGTTAAACGCCCTGACGCCTTCCTCGAACAGGCGTTCTTCGTTCTCCCGAGCATCGATTTGTTTCAGGAAGCGGCTGACATCGCTCCGATGCTTAGGGTTCTTCAATGCGACTTTGGCCGCCGCCTCGAACTTCTGCTTCGCGTTGCCGTAGTCGCCTTGGTTGAAGAACTGCACGCCCTCGTTGAAGAGGTTCTCTTCCATGGTAATCAGGCGCCTGACTTGGCTGCACGCCATGTTCATGTACATCTTGGTTTGCTTGTAGCCCGGCTCGAGCTGTTGCAGGAGCTCGCAGGCCCCTTCCATATCGGGCTTGTTGAACAGCTCAATTGCCTGCTGGTAACGTTGCTCCACGTCCTGCGCGGCGGCTGGCAAAAGGCCGAGCGCGAGAAAGCCTGCCAGAAAGCACACGCCGGTCGCGCGGCGCACGCTAATACTTCGAGACCAGGTCGTTGACCATATCATTGACGTTCACCTCAGAGACCGTGCAGTCCACCTGAGCAATTTTCCCGGATTCCACGACGGCGGTTACTTTCTTTACGGCTTGGTCCTTCCTTAGTTCAATCACGTACTCACCCGGCGGAAGTTCCAGCCGCATCGGTGTAGTACCTGTCAGATTCACGCTCTGGCCTTCCTTCGTCTGCACGCTGACAATCTCTGCCCAGGGAGTGGCGACAAGCTGGGCATAGCCGGGCACGCCTGGCGTGGGTGTAATGACGAAGCGCCAAACGGCGTATCCGGCAATCGCCAAGACGATCACCCCTATACCTGCCCATAATGCGACGGGGATCCGTTTTGCCGGGGCAGGTGCCGGAATCACCGCGGCGGGAGCGCGGGCCACCGGGGCAGCAACAGGAGCAGCCCGCGCTGCTGGCGCTGGCGTCACCGAAGGCCCGGCAGCGGGGGCGGGTACGGTCGGGGTCGGCGCTGCCGGAGGCGGCCGCTTGGCGCGCGCGGGCGGCGGGGCAACGGCAGGTCTGGCGGCCGGTGGCGGCGCAGCGGGCAGAGGCGCAGGCGGTGGAGGGATAATTGGCGGACGGGTAGCGGGTGCGGTCTCTTCTATAGAGGCAGCGCGTGGCGGCGCTGAGGGTTTGGGCGCCTCCGGCTCCCGCCGGCGGGGGCCTACTTTCAGAGCCTCCCGCAGGCGTTCCTGGGAGGCGAGCAGGCCAGAGGTATCAGCCACAGGGAGTGTGGGGACCACATGGAGGACGGTCTTGCGCTGAGCTTCCTCCGCCTCAAGTGCGGCCACCTCTGCGCCCCCGCGTTGGCGGGCCTCCTGCAACAAGGCGGCAGCTTCCTTGGCCAGTTCAGGCACCTCCGCTGATTGCCAGTCAACCGAGGTGAGCAAGCTGATGGCCTCCAGGTACCGCATCCGACCGATGTCCACTTTGGCGTTGTCCAGCAGCTTGCCCCACAAGGCCCGGCGCAAGCGAATCTCCTCCTCCTGGAGGCGCTTCTGCGCGGCCAGCAGGGCGGGGTCGTCGGGCCAGGTTCTTAGGGCCTGCTGGAGGAAGACCTCGGCCTGGGCCAAGTCCTCGCGCGCGATGCTCTTCTCGACCTGCTCAACCGTGCTGCGGACCAGCGTGAGACGACCCAGACCTTCCCGGGACCGGGCATAAACGCGCTGGAACTCCACATTCTTGAAGTAGGCTTTGGGGCAAGCATCCAGCAGGGCCACAGCCTTACTCGCCTCGCCCGCCTCGAGCAACTGGACAGCGTTCTGCAGGGTCCGCTCGCGCTGCTCCTCAAACTTCTCCCATTGTTCGCGCGCCACTTCCAGCAGAGTGGCAATCTCTGCGGCCTGCAGTTCGCTTTGGCTTCGCTCCAGTAGATCCACCGCTTCTTCGAAGTTCTCTTCGCCCAGGCAGCCCTGCGCCCGATTGAGAACATGGAGAATGCGCTCCTGCCGCTGGTGTTCAGCCTGCTGCTCGTGGGCAAACTGCAGGATCTCCATCAGTTCGGGAGATTGCCCGGCACGGCCCAGGGCCCGTTCCAAGGTGCTGATGGCCCCGGCGAAGTCCTTATTGCGAATCTGCTCGTTAGCCTGGTGAATAGCCTCCTGCCGCAGGCCTTCCAGACGTGCGGTCTCCTGGGCTTCCCGGACCGTCTTCAGGCAGGACATCAGGCGCGCATCGTTGGGGACGGTTTGCAGGGCACGTTCCAGCAGAGCGACGGCAGAGGAGAACTTATTCTCCTGAAGCAGCCCACGGGCGGCCTGGATCTGCTCCTCCACATACCGGCGCTTCTTTTGAGCGTCCACGAGGCGGGAGGCCTGAGCGTGGAGCTTTAGCACGTCGGCGTTGTCAGGGAATTCTTCCAGGGCCTGGTTTGCCAACTCCAGGGCCTGCGCGAATTCGTCGCGGTTGAGGACTTCCTGGATGCTAGCCAGGCGCTGCTCCAGAAAGCGTCGCCGCTCTTCCTTATCCTGTTTGCTGCGCACCAGGCGGCTCAGAGACTCGACCTCGATATTAATAGGGTCGAGTTGGGCGGCCTTCTCCAGCAGTTCCAGTGCCTTGGCGAAGCTCTTTTCCGCCAAGCGGGCCCGCGCGGCTTCAACGAATTGCCGCACTTGACGCACGCGGTCTTCCTCGACGAGCTCCTGCCCCACCGACTCCAGCATCTTCTGCGCCAGGGCGTGCTGGGGGTCGAGCGCCAGCACCGCCTCCAATTGGGCCTTGGCGCCTTTCAGGTCGGCATCCGCCACTAGTCTTTCCGCCCGCTCCATGTGGCGAAGGATCTTCCGGCTGCGGTCGCGGCGTTCGAGCGCCAGTTGCTTGTACTGCTGCGCCTCCTGGTGATCGGGATGAAGACGAAGGATTTCATCCACGGCGCCAATGGCCTCGTCGTATTGTTCAGCCTGCAAGGTCTCCTTGGCGTGACGCAGCGCCTGCTCGATCTTCTGTGCGCGCTGACGGGCGTGAATCTGCTCCTGCACCTTTCCGAGCAGGCCCTTGGCCACGTTGTGGTTGCTGTCGATCTCCAGGACCTTCTGGAGCGACTCTTTGGCGAGGGTGAAGTTGCCTTCTTCAAACGAGCGCTGCCCTTGCTCGATGTAAATTTCCACCATGTGGCGCTTCAGATAGTCCCCGGCTTGCGCCAAGTCAAAGGCCAGGTCTTCCGCGCTCTGGTAACGTTCCTCGCGGTTTTTCGCCAAGGCGCGCGTGATGATGTTTTCCAGCTGCGGTGGGCAATTAGGCACCAGGGAGCTAATGGGTGCGGGCGGCTGCTCCACGATCTTGAACAGGATGGTGGGCATGTCGTCGGCGGCAAACGGATTCTGATAGGCCAGCAGCTCGTAGAGAATGACGCCCACGCCGAAGATGTCGGAGCGCGCATCCACCGTATGGCCGAGGACCTGCTCCGGAGACATGTACATCGGCGTGCCGAGCACAATGCCGGTGCGCGTCATGGAGCCGCCGGCAATGCGCGCAATGCCGAAATCCACAATCTTCACCATGCCGTCATTCAGCACCACGATATTGGCCGGCTTCACGTCGCGGTGGACAATGCCGTGTTGGTGAGCATAGTGCAGCCCCCTGCAGGTCTGCACCATGATATCCACCTTCTTGACGACCGCCACCTCCCTGCGCGCGGTGATCATCTGCTCCAGCGATTCCCCCTCCAGAAACTCCATGGCAATGAAGGGAATCCCGTCGGCTTCATCAATCTCGTAGATGGTGACGATGTTGGGGTGGCTGAGCTGACCGGCCGACTGCGCCTCGCGGTAGAAGCGCTGCAGAAGTTCCGGGTCGCCCGCCACCGTGGGGGACATGGTCTTCAACGCCACCGCCCGACCTAGGCGGGGGTCTTCCGCCCGAAAGACCACACCCATGGCTCCTCGGCCCAGCTCAGACTTAATTACGTATTTGCCGAGCTTTGTGAGGGTAGCCACCTCTGCGCAAACTCCTCCCTCTAAACCGTGGACAGCCAACCGTCGGCACTATCTCCGGTCGCATCCTAGCACTGCCGGACATACAGTTCAACGGGGAACTCCAATCTGTGCATCTTCTCGCCCAACCCGCGGCGCGCGTCGCCCGCCGCCCTGGAAGCGTGCGCCGGCACAGCACTTGGCCCCTTCGCCGCGGCGACATGGCCGGATTATGCCCTGGGCGGTTCGGATTCAATCGGCAGCACTGGCCCGGCCGGCGCACTCAACGCCACAAACCGTTAACCCTGCACTACGGGCAACTCACCAGAGCTAACAAAATTCTTGCGGGGCGCGGGATTTGCGATTAAGCTGAGCGGCTAAGTTACCCCAGTTCTTGGAGGCTTGATATGGCGCAAGTGAAAGTTGGCTTTTATGGCCACGTGCGACAGTACCACAACCTGCAGAAGGAGATTGATGCGGCGATTCACGAGGTTCTGGAGAGTGGCACTTATGTGCTTGGTCCTAAAGTGAAACAATTCGAGCAAGAACTTGCGGCTTACATGCACATGAAGGAAGCCGTGGGCCTCAACTCGGGGACGGACGCGCTCCTGCTGCCTCTCCTAGCGATGGGGATTGGCCCGGGCGATGAGGTGATTACCACCTCCAACACCTTTTTCGCCACGGCCGAGGCGATCTGGCTGGCCGGGGCCACGCCGGTTTTCGTCGATATCGATCCCAAGACCTGCAACATCGACGTGCACTTGATCGCGGCCGCGGTCAGTCCGCGCACCAAGGCCATCATTCCCGTCCACCTTTATGGGCAGCCGGCGAAAATGCGGGAGGTGGCGAAAATCGCCAAGGCCCACAACCTGTATGTTATCGAGGACTGCGCCCAGGCGCTCGGCGCGCGGGGAGATGACTTCGTCATCGGCGAGCTGAGTGACGTGGTCGCGACGAGCTTTATCATCCAGAAGAACCTAGGCTGCTTTGGGGATGGCGGCGCCATAGTTACGAACAACGAGGCTATCGCCACCCAGGTCCGCAAGCTGCGCAACCACGGCTCGTCGAAGCGCTCTTGCCACAGCGTCGGCTACAACAGCCGGCTGGACGAACTCCATGCGGCCGTGCTGAGCGTCAAACTGAAGCATCTGGACAAGTGCAATGACCTGCGCCGGGCGCGGGCCAAGGAATTCGATGCGGGCCTGGCGGGCACTTCGTTGACCCTTCCCTACGCCCTCCCCGGGTACCGGCACATTTATCACCTCTACGTCGTCGAGACCGATGATCGGGACGGGCTGCAAGCCTATCTCCGGTCCCAGGGCATTACCGCGCTGACTCATTACCCCATCGCCATTCACCAGCAAGAGGGATATCCGTGGGGCCATGCCGCCCGCATCTCCGGCTCGCTCAAGCACACCGAGAACTCGGCAGCGCGCGTGTTGTCGCTGCCCATGTATCCGGAACTGACGTCGGAAGAGGTCAAGCTCACGGTTGAGGCCATCCAGGCTTGGGAGAAGACGCGCGGCAGGTAGGTGTGGCGCGGACCTGTTCTGAAGGTCTGCGGCTGCTTTCTGCATGAGACGCGGCAGGGCGCAAGAAAAGGCCCTGCCGGGTTCCCCGGCAAGCATCCTGCGATAGGGAGTTATCACCCATGAGCCCCCACAAGAGGTACACGGTGGTGGTAGCCGGCTGCGGCAAGCGCGGCATGCACCATGCCGCCGAGTTCTTTAAGAATCCGCGCTTTCAGCTCGTAGGGGTCTGCGACATTGACCAGGCCCGTGTGGATGCCGCCGCCAAGCAATTCGGCAATCCCGAAACCAGCCTCGACGCCGCTTCTTTGCTCAAGAAGACTCGGCCGGACATCTTCTGCTTTTGCACTCTGCCCAATCTGCGGCTGGAAATGATCCGCCTGGGGGTGGAATCGGGCGTCAAGCTCATTGCCTATGAGAAACCTATAGCTACCTCCACCAACGAGGCGCTCGAGATTATGAAACTGGTGCGCGCGGCCAACGTGAAGACGGTCGTAAGCCACCAGCACCGCTACGGCGAGCACTACAAGAAGGTCAAGGAGATTGTTGCCAGCGGGGCGATTGGGCGGGTGCACACGGTTTACGGCACGGCGACGGGTTGGATGCTGCACATGCTTACCCACTTGATCGAATACATGCGCTGGTTTAACGACTACGCCGAAGCGGAATGGGTGGTGGGCCAGGCTTCAGGAAAAGGGAAATTCGCGGACAACCACCCCTCGCCCGATTATGTGGCCGGTTTCATCCAGTACTCGAACGGCGTGCGCGGTATCGTGGAGAGTGGCGACGGCGCCCCCGATGTCCCGGAGGTCGAGGCCTGGTGGCGCAAGTGCCGGATCGGTGCCCAGGGGACGGAAGGCTTCGCCGAGGTGCTCACCGGGGGCGGGTGGCGCGCTATCACGCGCGATTCGAAAGGCGTCATCTCAGGCCCCGGCAACATGGATTACGCGCACGACATGCCACCGTACATCCAGGAGATGGCCGATTGGCTGGATGATCCCGAAAAGGTTCACCCCTGCAACGGCGAACGTGCCTACAAGGGCTTTGAAATCATGATGGCCCTCTGCCGCTCCGCCTCCCAGCGCGGCAAGGTCAAGCTGCCGCTGGGTCCCGGCGAGCCGGAACTGGAAGAGCTCGCGCGGGCGTTGCCGGACTGAAGGTCGCGGCGAGCGTCTCGAGCCGGTTGTCCCTCATCCGTGGATTGAGCCAGCGAGGTTTGTTTTCCTAAGCCTACCACGTGTATTCTTTCGTTTGTGCCTTCGATTCCTTTGGCCTCGAAACTCAACGCAAATCAGAGTCAGGAGGACGGTCTCATGCGTAGAGCGCGTTCTTCTTTCTTCGGCTTCACTTCCGTCATCATCTTCTTCTATTTGGTGCTGACAACAGGATCCTCGTACACGAACCCCGCACCGGCGGAATCGCCGGATTTCTTTCCCATCGCGGTCTGGTACGGTGGAGGCAAAGCGCGGGCGCCGATGCTGGAGAAGGTTGACGCAACCAGTGCCGAGCGCTGGGGCAAAGACCTCGACCAGATCAAAGCCGTGGGCTTTAACACCGTCAAGTGCT
>Ga0315282_10001065_pt1 | contig 52858 bp, 44 predicted proteins | sample YL17G07_20_MG_FD_203693 | JGI IMG/M metagenome (GOLD analysis project Ga0315282, IMG submission 203693) | Sediment microbial communities from Yellowstone Lake, YNP, Wyoming, USA - YL17G07_20 | ecosystem: Environmental > Aquatic > Freshwater > Lake > Sediment | place: USA: Wyoming | collected...
GCGCCTGGTGGTGCTGATGCCTACTGTGGGTATGATAATGTTGCTCCGTTTTCTTCGGTTTCTGCTATTGCTCCTTATTGGAAGACATCAACTCCGATCACGATTACTGCGACAGCAAGTAATGGTGTCAGCGGTGTGAAGAATGTGACATTCTACTATCGGTACAGTGCTGGTAATTCCTCGTTTGGTGGCTGGATGAACAATGGTACTGATTCTGCATCTCCATGGTCTCGGGTGATCACATTTGCGAATGGCACAGGCCATTATCAGTTCTATAGTATCGCGAGGGATAATGCAAGTAATGTTGAGTCAGCGCCTGGTGGTGCTGATGCAAGTTGCGGGTATGATAATGTCGCTCCTTCTTCTTCTGTTACGGCAATTGTTTCATATTGGAAGACTAGTGCTCCGCAGACGCTTGGTGGTACTGCATCTGATGGTTCTAGTGGGTTGAGGAATGTCTCTCTTTGGTATCGTTATCGTGTGTCTAATGCTTCTTCTTGGGGTGGTTGGGTGAGTTCTGGTTTGGTTGATGTTGATCCTTGGGTTTCTGTTTCTTGGGGTTTTACGTTTTCGAATGGTTCTGGTCATTATCAGTTTTATAGTGTTGCTCGGGATAATGCCTCTAATGTTGAGTCAGCGCCTGGTGGTGCTGATGCAAGTTGCGGGTATGATAATGTCGCCCCTACTACTACGATGACCGCGTTGTCTATGTATAAGAACGCAAATTTCCTGGTCCATTGGACAATTGGAATTGAAACAACGTCTGGTGCTGCCTCTTGGACAGTGCAATACCGGAATGGCTCCGGGGGAACTTGGACGGCATGGCTGACAAATATAAGTTATACCATAAAATCTGCGGCATGGCATATCACAAATATTTCCAACGGGGCAACTATTTACTTCAGAGCTCTTGCGGTGGATAACGCAAGTAACATTGGCACTTGGAGTAATTTAGTCAGTACAACAAGAGATACCATTGCTCCAACCTCCGAAGTAACTGAGATTACCCCCTATTGGCAAAACGCCTCATCGATTACCATTCAAGCGACCGCTTCTGATGGTACGAGTGGTTTGAAATATGTTGTTCTTTATTACTATAACAGCACAGATAATTTGACATGGACCGGCCCATGGACTTCTGGTAATGATACCACTCCTTGGTCTGGCATCTCTTGGAGCTTTACTTTTCTTAGTGGTTCAATTCATTATCGATTTTACAGTAGAGCAACAGATAATGCAACAAACACAGAAACCGCGCCTATTATCAATGATACGATATGTTACTATAACAACACTTATCCAAACACACCATCAAGTCCAACTCCGAGTAATGGAACAACTTACTCCGAAGGTAACAGACCCTCTGGACTCAGTTGGATTGGAGGAGATATCAACAATGATTCGGTGAACTACACAATCTATTTGCGAGCAGGTAACAGCACTCTTAATGCATCGTATATTCATGAATACACAGAAAATGTCACAAGTCACAATATCGTTTTCTCCTGGAGTACGACATACTACTGGAAAATTGTAGCTACTGATGAGCACGGAGCGGTCAGCATTGGTCCGATATGGCATTTCACAACAGGTGCGGAAAATTTAGGTGGAGGTTCCGGTAGTCCTAGTGGAACTGAAAATAACGCACCTACCGCTGAAGCAGGTGGACCCTACGTGGACTATGTAAACACCACTGTTACCTTTGATGCATCAAGAAGCTCGGATATCGATGGTAGCATCACTGGCTATAAATGGGATTGGACCAACGATGGAACTTGGGATACCGATTGGTTAACCAACCCAACCACCACGCATGTATACACTCTTGCAGGTAACTACACTGTAAAACTCCGTGTCAAAGATAACGGCAGTGCAACAGATGATGATACTGCAAGTGTCACCATTGAAGCACTACCGGTCATCTATGCATCTCAAGAAGTCTTAGATTTCCTTAGTAGTTATTTCGGACTCGAATTTACCACGCCTTTTTATGGAACCGATACGAATGGAGACGGGATTGTTGACGCTTTCACCGACCCCAATCACCTCGTTACTCTTGTTCGCTTCGCATCCATTGACGGGAGCGCATCGTTCCTTCTTTCAACCGGGAACGACAACATCCCTGAATTCTTCTGGGACACTAACACCAATACCACAACACTTGTCCATTATAGCTCCGCGGTTATTGTCGAAACCGTAAATGACACTTACTCAAAAACGATAACCATGACAGTATCAGTTGAAAAAGCAAATTGGACCTACATCGAAGTAACCGATCTCTACCCGGATAACCCAAATCTCATCATAAAAACCACAGATGGAAGGACGATTTCATCGGAGATGATATGGCGAGAAGACGGAGAGATATTCATCCTAGATGACCCAGTAACCGAATATCAGATTATCTACAGTTACGCGGAAGGGGCTCTTTTTGACGTCACAATTGAACTCACACCAGAATCTGTTCATGCTGGAACAGACATATCTGCGTTGATAACTCTTATCAACGTTGGAGAACCAGGATTGGTGAACGGTACCGTGGACTACATTCTTTACATAGGAGAAGAAATTATTTGGTCATTTGAAGAGAACGTATCTGTTTTAAGTCAGAAAACATATACGAAAACAATATCAACCGACGGGTTAAACCCCGGGTCCTACGCTTATACAGTGATATACAGCTATGCTGGCGGTCAAACCGCAAGCGCACAAGTAATATTTACTGTCGAAGCAGTCCAACAATCTTTCTGGGAAAATATCCTGCTGTGGGTAATCATTATCTTAATACTGATTATTATCGTGATAATCGTTGTACTGTTTAGATTGGGTTATTTATATTTCGAAAAAGAGGAGAGATAACCCTACTTATCAAACATTCTTCAAAATCTGTTAGCTATATTGTCGAATCAGGTATCTTCTCATTACAATGACCTCGTTTGACGCACAACTCTATCACCAACGCTTGGTTAGTCATTCGGTTGAGAAACGGAGACCGTAACGGAGCGAAATGAGGCGCCTCATTATTCCATAACGACGGACTGAAAATATAAGGTAGGGCGCGATGAGATGATAACTACCACGACAACGGCAGTTCGATAAATAGCTCCTAGGTAATAATTGGAACAATTATATTAATAGCCCTCCTGGTTGCAAAGGAGCTATTATCATCTCATAATGGAGAACGAATGCTGTTTTTTTTCGGACGGTTTCATCAATCATTTTTTGAGGGACAAGCACTAGTTTTTCAATTAAATGGACATTACTATTGTAATTCTTATGTAATTTTTTCGTTATGCCATTTTAGTGCGAAGGGTTTATATACTATCCTTGAGAGATAATGGCATGGTAATAAATATCACAGATGTGGAATGGAAGATGAAAAAAATGGAGATGGAACGAAAGAGAAAAGTATTTTCTATTTTTGTAGAAATAACAATAATTGTCTCTTTGATAGTAAATATCTTTCTTTTTGGACCAATCATCCTGATCGGAGCGACCGATTCCGGCGATATTCCCGATGCATGGAATAATTTAACAACATTGAATGTAACCGCGCAGCATTTTATTCCGAGAATCCTTTGGTATGATAATCAATCTAAGACTTGGGTCTCCAGACATAATACACAGAATGATGCGAACGATAGGGCGGAGTATAGATTTATGATTGTTAACATGAGTAGTAATCAGGGTTGGAATATTCAGTTCGTCAATATCACCGCTTGGTACGATCAAGGGATTGCCAATAACACCTCTAAACAGACTGTAGGGGAGAACCGGAATTTATTTCCTCAATACTTCTGGGATATCACCACCAACAGCAAAACTCCTGTCCATCATAGTGTAGGGACTATTTTTAATACAGTAGACGACATGGATGCAAAAACAATAACCCTCACTGTATCGGTTGAAAAAGCAAATTGGACATACATCGAAGTAACCGATCTCTACCCAAATAACCCTGATTTCATCGTGAAAACATCAGATGGAAGGACGATCTCATCGGAGATGATATGGCGAGGAGAGGGTAAGATATTCATCTTAGATGACCCGGTGACCGAATATCAGATTATCTACAGCTACGGGGAAGGATCCCTTTTCGACGTCACATTAGAATTCACACCAGACTCTGTTCATGCTGGAGCAGATATATCTGCGTTGATAACTCTTATCAACGTTGGAGAACCAGGATTGGTGAACGGTACCGTGATCTACGCTCTTTACCAAGGAGAAAAAAAAATATGGTCCTCTGAAGAGAACGTATCTGTTGTAAGTCAGAAAACATATACCAAAACGATATCAACCGATGGATTGAGTCCTGGATCATACGTCAACAAAGTGGTGTACAGCTATGCTGGTAGTCAAACTGCAAGTGCTGAAGATATATTCACTGTCGCCGCTATCCAACAACCTCTATCAGAAAATATTCTGCTGTGGACTGTCATTTACATTATTATAATAACTATTATCATCATAATCGAATTACTATTATTGCAAAATTATGGGTGTTTAGAAAACAATAAAAAATAGCTCTTCACCATCAACATTGTTGGATCAGAATGTAGCTGCATAGCTGTAGTAGGTAAAGCCTCATTACAATGATTGCATTTTACCTACTACAACCAATAAACCTGTATGCCATTCGCTAGATGGAGCTGTGGAAATCGAAATGAAATGAAAAACTTGAAAATCAATATCCACGACTTTTTTCAATCGTATGATTAATATTGTACACTGCTGTAAACCAAGTTTCTCCTAGGTTGGTTAGAGTTTTTCGATGACTTTCTTTTCATCCAAGTCAATCTGTTTTTTACCACTTTTAGATACACATTATCTCCTGAATTTGTAGGTTTGTAACAATTCATTGACAGTATCTATAAAATCATCTAAATCGAATGGCTTGTCAATATAAGCAACAATATTGCCTTTTTTCAAAATCTCTACTAATGCCTCCTCAGAATACCTCACAACCGTTAAGAGTATTATTTTTGGCTTACATTTCTTCTTAATAAGTTTTTCAAGTATTTCTTCAGTTGTAAGTCCTGGCATCATGACATCGAGGGTGACCAGGTCTGGTTGAAAATCATCGATTTTATTAAGGAAATCTTCACCGTTCTCTGCAATAGCTGTTTGAATCCCCTCCTTGCGTAGCATAAGATCGAGCAGCTCTCTGAAATCTGGGTCGTCATCAACAATCAGTATCCGTCCAGATTTTTCATCTCTTGTCGGTTTTTTTCCAATTTTAGGGTCATTCATCATAAGTTACCTTCATAGACAAATAATATCATGTTATACTCTATTACTGATTGTATAAATATATTTCCTGTCGAAGAGCCATAATGTTGAAATTACAATTAAACTACATATGTAATGCTCATTGAACTGAATAACTGGCAGCTCTCTCCATAAAAACGATTGATACTAACCATTGCTACTTCAATGTTTTTCAATTCTAACTAAATGCTACTGCTACACATGTTTTTTTAAAACACCATCCGAAAGAACATCCAAGTAAAATAATTTCTTCATATACTCAACGATGGTGTTCAATTTCAACATCGTTCAATATCTGAGTGCAGGGTTTCCCCATTCAATGATGACGCTCCATTGGATTAGAGAAGAATATGTGAATGAATAAAGGATAGTGTGTTGATAACAATGGCAGAGAAAGTAATAGTTTCCTCCAGACAAGAAATCACACCAAAAACAGGAACTAGATGCGAAAGCCTGTAGAATTAAAACAATCTCTTTAACAGAAATAATGTCATCAAATGTGTTAATAAATACGAGTCCGAATCTCCCTTCCCGCGCTAATTATTATCACGATTAGTTAACCGGAGTTATAGATAATATTGGAAAAAACAAACACACACAAATTGTTCTTAATATTGTAAAAAATTAAAAAAGAGTAATCTTTTAATCATCCTGGTACGCGGTTTCACCATGTAATGCTTCATCAAGTTTTGATTCTTCTGCTATTGATACTCGCACCGGTGTAATTTTGTTGATAATCCAGAACATGATATAGGTAAAAACAAACGCCCATAGGGCGGCCAGCCCTACCGCGACTAGTTGGATGCCAAAGAATCTGTATCCGCCGAAGAGAAGTCCATTCGCTCCTGCAATATTTACTGCAGTTGTGGCAAATATCCCTAAGAAGATCGTCCCGATGATACCTCCGACACCATGGACGCCCCAGACATCAAGGGCATCATCCCACTTCTTTTTATTTTTGTACCAAATCGCGATGTAACAGACGATACCTGCCATCATCCCAATAAGCATCGCAGCCGCAGGGGTGACATAACCGGCGCATGGGGTGATGGTCGCTAGCCCTGCGATAGATCCTGTGAGAAGACCAAGGAATTTTGGTTTCTTCTCAAAGATCCATGCGATGATAAGCCAGGTGAACGCGGCGACTGACGCAGCAAGGTCCGTGTTAAGAAATGCAATCACTGTCACCGAGTTTACGCTTAGTTCGCTGCCTGCATTAAAACCGTACCATCCGAACCAGAGCAGTCCTGTTCCAATCGCGACAAGAGGCAGACTATGCGGTATTTCTTTCTTTTTTGCTTTTCGTTTACCGAGGAAGAACACTGATGCTAGCGCGGCCATTCCCGCGGATGCATGGACAACGATACCGCCTGCGAAATCTTTCACGCCCCATTGGGCAAGAATCCCCCCGCCCCAAACCATATGAACAAACGGAAAATACACAAGGAATAACCATGCGACAAGAAAGATAAGATATGCTTTGAATCGCACACGATTGGTAAACGCACCGGTAATCAAAGCCGGGGTAATAATCGCAAACATCATCTGGTATACGATGAACACATACAGTGGCAGGCTTGGGTTACCGGAAAAAACAGTGGTCGGTGTTATATTCATTAAAAAAGCGTTGTCTAAATTCCCAATAACTCCACCGGTACCACCACTGAAACACAGTGAATAACCGACCGCAAACCAAATAATATCGACGATAGCCATTGAGACAAAACTTTGTATCATAATCGCAAGAACGTTTTTTCTTCCAACTAGTCCACCGTAGAAAAAAGCTAGACCCGGAGTCATAAGCATAACAAGACTTGTTGCAACAAGCATGAATCCAATATTCCCGGTATCAAACATTCAATTCACCTGTTTTTCAGAGGATGATATTCGCATATAGGCATCTCTTTTATCCTTGTAATTATTTATAAATCTTCCCTTCTAATTAATCCAATAGAAGAGGAATAAAAAACCCGCTCTCTACAGATATAAAAATAACAAATATGTTAACAAATACGAATCCGAATCTCCCTCCACGCGCTAATAATTATCACGGTTATTTAATAGGAGAAAAATACAATTTTTTATTGGGCTATAAACGCTTAATTTCCATGTTGCCCTATTCAGCATCTTGAAAATCATCGCGTTCACCGGCATGCCTATCTCAGGAAAATCCATCACTGTTCTGTTACAAGAATTGGTATGTACGATAGAGTAGAGTTTATGCTTTTTTCATTCAGTGGGTGATTTATGTGGTGGGTGTTCTACGTTGATTTCTTTTTCCAGAACCAGAAAATTGCAAGGAGGCTTCCTGTGGTGATTGCTCCTGCGATGAGAAGAGGTGCGAAGAAATCATGTTCTTGAGCGTTCGAATCAGAGATGCTTGGTTGGATTGATAATACAGGTGTATCAATGTAGACGCGGATCGCATATTCTTGAGAAAAGACACTGTGATCATACTCCCCATGAGGTGTAAACGTGACCCATGTTTCCCAGTGTTGATTGAAGAGATCGTTTCGTTTCGGGATGGTAAGAAAAATTGAGAAGGATGCTATCGCATGAGGATTTACGATATGCCAGAACGGAGTAACATGAATCCATGTAAGGTTCTCGATTAAGGTTCGGTTTGGTCGCAGTAAGGTAGAGGGGTTGGGGTGTTCGAGATACCATGTTACGTTGATGGTGTAGTTGTTATCATTCAGGATGGTGATATTTGTTGAGGTGTTTTCTTGTAGGAAGTTATCGGTTATCGTGATCGTTAATTCTGCTGGTTCAACTAAGACATTCGCTTGACATGAAATAGTAAAAAATAAGAAAAAGAGGAGAAGTAGGACAAAGATAGTTTTGTTCATAGGGTACTCTTTGCTTTAAGCACCTTTCTAAATTCATATTTTTAGGTATTTTTTTGATTGAGCGTTTCAAGGAAATTATCGACCGCGGTGTCGATATCTTCATATCTGGGTTTATGGGATGGTATCGGTCGTTCTGCACGTAATAGCTGATGCTCGAGTGCAGCTTCTGAAATGCGGGTTTGCTGCTCCTCTTTGCGACGATGTGCTTCAGGATAGGTGGGGGGCTCATCGCAGGTTTTGAATTTCTGTATCGCTATTTCTTTTTCAGGGAGCTGTTGACGTTCCAACTCTGATGATACGGCAGGGATGTGTTTCTCGATTTGATCGAGTTTTTCTATATATGTGTTGACATCGTGTTGGATGTGGTAGAGGAGCGTGCGTGTCTCGGTGACCATCTCTTGGGTCCCACTGTCAATTGGTGAAATTTTAGGTAGAAGTTTTTTGGACTGTTTCCTCAGTTTCTTTGGATAGCGAGATCTGGTTTTGATATAAGAGAAAATACCGACCGCGAGGAGAGCAATGATGATACCGGTCAACAGCAGGGTCAACGGCAACGTGATAAATGATTCTTGATATGATGTCACTGAGTCGTCGGTGGTGTGGTAGACGTAGTCCCATGAACCGTCTCCGTTCGCATCGATTTTGTAGTTGCCATCAGCGTATTCCACCGCGTAGGTAGTTTCACTCGCAGGATTGTAAAGAATATCGTAGATTCCATCGCGTGATGTACCAACGAGGAAGGCGGGATTTCCTCCGAGGTAAATTTTTTTCACATCGGTGCTGTTCATAGGATTGGATCCCAATTGGATTTCAATGGTATTGAGAAGGCCGTCTCCGTCTATATCAACATCTCCTTGATATTTTCCATCAGGAGAGTTTTCATCTGGTACTTTGTCGCCATCGGTATCTTTAGGAAAACTATTTTTATCTAATGGGTTGGTGCCATAAGACAGCTCCATCTGGTCAGGGTAACCATCGTTATCGTCGTCTGTGTCGATGCTATCTGGCACATGGTCACCGTCGGTGTCAAGAGGATAGTTCTCAGGATTGTTGGGGTCGGTCCCATAGCGTATTTCTTCTTCATCACTCCATCCATCGTGGTCAGTGTCGTTGAAGTTGGTATCAATCGTGAATTTCAGAGATTGAGAGGAGCTGTTCTGTCCATTTGTGCCTATGGCGCGTATGGTGAAAGTGTGCACACCGTTCGTGAGGTTGGTTGGTACCGTCCAGGTAGTTGTCTCTATGATAATTTCTTGGCCGGTATCGATTTTGATGGCGTATCCGGTGATGCCTTTGCTGTATATTGCAGAACTCCAGGTGAATGTTGGTGTTGGGTCTGCTGTGCTTGTCGTCTGTTTTATGTCGGTAGGGGCAATGACGACGTCAGGTAGAAGTAAGGTCATAAGGGGGAAGCGGTCTGCACTCTGATCCGAGATATTAAAGAGGGTATCTCCTATGCTATCATGGTTTGCATCGATGCCTTGATAGATGTCCCAGTAGTTGCCGCGTGACCCATTATCCCATTGGTTGGTGGTTTCGTCAATCGCGTTGTTATCGTTTTTGAATATGTTGTTGAGATAGACTGCATTGTTGTTTGAGTTCTGCCAGATTTTGATACCTTGGAGGTTTGAGTAGATGTTGCAGTTGGTAATGACGTTGTTATTTGAATTCATACGAATATCGATCGCATTTTCGTTGTCAAAGATGTTGCAATTCATGATCTTGTTGTTTGTGGCCTGGGAAATTATCAGGATCCCGTTGCTGAAGTGTTGAAGCGTGCAGTCGTCGATCGTGTTGTAGTTTCCTTGTATCTTAAGTGCTTGTCCTGTTTGTGTGACTCCTTCGATTTTGCAGTGTGAGATTGTATTGTACGAGGAGAGGATATCGATGCCGTTTCCATTGTTTACGCTTCTTATATCGCTGTTGGATATGTTGCATCCGTTGCATCCTAGTTGAATCGATATCGCTGATTCTTTGGTGTTGGTTATTTGGAGATGTGATATCGTGACAAAAGAACTTTGTATGATGAGGCCTTGTTTTTCATTGCAGTTGATGATGCACGTGTTGGTATCGGCTCCGATAAGGTCTATTTTTTTGTCGATAGTGATAGCGTATTCATAGTAGGTTCCTGGTTGTATCTGGATGATGTCGGTCGTTGATGCATGAGTGATGGCGTCTTGGATGCTGGTGTAGTTACCGTTTCCTGTGGGGTCTACAGTAATGATTTGTTGGGATATTGGGTGTATACTTCGAACGGTGTATAGAGACATACTGAGGACGAGTAGGAAGGTTGCTATGAGTAGGAGACGTTGGAGGGGAGATTTTCTGATCATTGTTGTCCTCCCTCTTTTTTCTTTCTGGATTTGAATTGTCCCCTTTCTGTGAAATAGATGAGAACGATGTTTTTGACTACTTCTGCTTCAGAATTGCCAAGTTCACCGACATGTTCTTTGATGCATTCCCGGACGAGGGGTGGAAAACCAACAGGAAACCTAGGATTTTTACCCATGGTTGATTCACATATGAATCTTTTATTTATAAATATTGTGATTCATTTATGATTCATATGTGATTCACCCTGGAAGGAGAATGGAAATTGATAGAAGAGTGCATACGATGTACACTATTCACGAAAGAGCTATTTGAAAATAAGGTATATTAATAAAATAAAAAACAGAAAACCGTTAGACGCATCCTCGTTCGATGATCTCTTTATTTTCCTGGAATGTTTTTTCTCGTATACCTCAATAGTATAACTGTTACTCCCCCTGCAATGATTACTCCAAGAATAATGAAGAAGATTCCCGCAGTTGGTACATTTTGTCCTGATGGGGTGTGAATAAACAGTTTTACTGCGAGTTCTACTTGGAAAGCGAGTCCTCCAGTATCACCTGCTGGTTTATCAGAGGAAATGACGACCCATGTCTCCCAACTTGTATTATAGTAGCTGGACCGTTCGCTTTTAGGAACATCAAGAAAGATCTGAAAAGAACTTGAGGTATTTGCAGGCAGATACAATATCTCCGGTTCGACGGTTACCCAGGAGAGATCTGGGATATACATATAGTTTGTAGTAAGCTGTTGCGCAGCAGGGTTTTCTACTCGCGCGGATGCGTTCACCGAGTAAGTATAGGGGTTTGTTACTTGAATTTGATACGAAATTCTCTCAGTTGGGTATCCCTCTGGCATGGAGATGGTAAGTTTTCCAGGCCAGATCTGCAAGCTTGCCTGTACCTGAGAGGTGAGTAACGGGAGTAGAAAGATAAGTAGAATAATAAACCATTGTATCTTCTTCACGTTCCCTCTCACCAATACCTAATATCTAAACTATTATTTATCAATTGTACATTGGAAAAAAAAGAAGGAAAACGGAGGAATTCTATTCACTCTCTCAGTCTTTAGGATAAGCTACCTTGCAGATAGATGGTTGTCCTCTGTGAAGTCCAATTCTGAGATATGCTACTTCCCATGTTCAGACAAAGGCCGCATACCTTGTTGGTACCAGCTGCGATTCCGGTGTCTTGTTCAACAGCGTATGCCGCAGTTATGTACCCATCATTGTCGAGTCCATTGGTTCGAAAAGAGTATGCGTTATTCCCAGGGGCTCCATTGTCGTCAAGGGTGAGCGATGCACTGTCTGTGGTTGTGTTGGTCTTAAATTGTGTATCCATGGGTGAGGTGCCATTGTTGTAAATGGTGAAGTAGTTCGCAGTTGTATTCTTCCATGCCCCTGCCTGCACAGAGCCGAAATCATAGGTTTTTGGTGTCACATCAATATCAACCACGCCCTCCGGATTAAAAGTAACACTGATAGAGGTTTCATCTGCTAAAACCATTGGTGTCAGTACGCTCAACCAGAGTATCGAAACAAGCCAGGCAAACAGTATTTTCTTTATATCACTTGCATAAGCTAAATTATATGTATTCTTTCTGCATCCCATTTCTCATCATCCCTAGTATCCATTCAAATAGAATTGGACAAGGATTATGTAAATAATTCTTAATATTTATAAGTTATGGCTTCTATGTGACGAAAATGATCAGATTATTTTCTCATGCTCATATCAGAAAAAAATGTCCTATGTATCTTGAATCTCTTTGACCAAAACATCTAAAATTTCTATATTCATCACACATTTTTTTAAAATGATGAATAAAAGTGCAATAGTTATTTATCGAGTTTCCCTAATGAAGTTTGAGTAAGTCGTTTGGTTAATTCCCGGTATTTTTTAATGTTCTGATTAATACCTCTTAACATCTGATAACATGGAAGCGCCATTTGTATATATTGCTCCTGACTAATCATATTTTCTGCTCTCTTTTTCTGTACCTCTTTTAACGAATCTTCTATGAGAATATGTTGTTTTTTCAGAACATACAAGCTGCCCTGGACCATTTTATTCAGAGCGTATAGATGGTTTATATTTTTCCTTAACTTGCCATCTTGCTCGATGTAGATCTTTTCCAATTCACCTTTTGATGCAATATTGTCTTTTGACAATGAGATGATATCCGGGTTGATGTTATCAGAGAATTCTAAACCTTCAATAGCTTTCGAGGGAATTGTAAAACAGTCGGGTGTGCAGATGTAATTGTTTTTCTGTTGGCTGCAGTGCTCTACGAATAAATATAGCACTTTTTCCGATTTGTTCTCTTTTACTTTATATCCGATGATCTGATTGTTTTGATCATTAATTATTGCAATTATATCTCCTAATTTTTCATCGCCTGTATTGAGAAAAACTGATTTTCCTATAGGTTTGAAGATACGGCGTTTCTGCTTTTGCTTTTCAATAAGGGAGATTAGTTTAGTAATCCCTGTTTTCTCCTTAATTTTAAGGATTTTATTTCTAAATTTTTCATCTCTTTTATTTTTCAGAATGAAGCGTTTTTGCTGATTGAGGGAAATGTATAAATCTTGTGTCATCAATAGAAGGAAAATGCTGGCAATTACGATTATCAAAACTATACATGATATCATAATAACTAAGGGGATTATCGGGGGAGCGGATTGAAAATGATCAGGTACTACAGACTCGTTATACTCACGGATATATACTGAGGTAAGGGCGATATTACTAAGGTTGTCATTATCTCTGACGATGAGGATGGCAATGTAATTCCCTGGTTGTGTATATCGATGTACTGGGTTTTGTTCGTAGGATAGTGTTTTATCACCAAAATCCCAGGTGTAATTCACGATGATTCCATCTGGATCGTAACTATCGTTACTGTGGAAGGTGATTGCTTGGTTTGCATATGCTTGGTACGGTCCGTTTGCGTGTGCAATGGGGAGCTGTAGAGGTGGAGCGAGTCTGATAATTGTTACAATAAGGTAAGTTACTCCAATTGCTTCATTATCATCTTTTACCTGGAGTTTTATCGTGTAATTTCCAGGGATAGAATATAAGTGAGTGATGAGGATCTCTTTCGTCCATTCGGTATCAAAGAGACCGTCATTTTCGAAATCCCAGCGGTATCCAATGATTATCCCATCTGAGTCGTAACTATAATGAGCGGAGAAAATCAAGGATTGGTTCACATATCCTATCCTTGGGCCGGTAATGTTTGCTATAGGTGGGATGTTAGGGGGTAGTGATGGTGGCTCATAGTATGGTGATTGAATCGGATTAGGGTCAAAACTGACTGAGAGTTGCCCATCCGCGAATACGAGTTGTACGGAAGAGGCAATGAGAAGGATGAAGAATGCACATATAGGAATCGTTCTGTTCATTTTCTTTTCCTTCCGTGCGTTTTGAGGTTTTTTTCGTTTCCGTTCCATACTATGTTAATATATAGCACGATACAGTTTATCATTTATCATATTTAAATCTACATCATAAAAAGGTCAAAATGACAAAATGACAAATAAAAAAAACTCCTTACGGAAACGCGGCGAGGATGCCTTCAGAGAAAAAACGATCTGCCCGTTGAAAAACGGCCTATGCAACCATTAAAATGAAATCTCAGAAAGTAACACTATTGATTGTTTATGCTGCGACTGATTTAAAGGTAATTGTAAAAGACAACGGATCTCCGGTCGACGAACTCGTTGCCATAATCAGGTTTAAGTCAAACGTCTTCCAATCGGTCCCCGTTGCAGGGAGATTAAGCATAAAAGTATCGTAGGTGAGGTTTATAGTTGTCCAGCGAACATCACCGCTTTTGTTGTATTGTAACGAGAAATTATCGAGTCCTGGAGACCCAGTAAGATTCCATTTGGCACCGGTCGTGCCGTTGGTCGCGTTGGTTGCTTTGATTTGTACGATTACGGGGACGCTTCCCTGATTGGTAAGGTTGAAATACAACCCAGTAGTCGCATTAGAACTCCCGATGAGTATCGTCCCCTGATTCCACGTCGATGGGGTAACGCCAAGTGATATGTCTGCCCCAGTTGTTGTAAAATGAAACACACTGCTCTCCTTCACATCCTGCCCATCACTCACAGAAACGTTCCACCAATACGTCTTCGAATACCCACTGAAATTACTATTCGTCCAATGATATGTCCCATTCCCCACACTACTATTAATCCCAAACAACACCCACGAACCACTACTATTACTATACCATTGGATCCTCAAACTTCCATCATCAAAATCATGCACCGTGATATTCATCAACGGCGTTAGACCGATTCCGGTTCCTGCATTTGCAGGACCTTGGTTTGTAATCGTCGGTAATGCATTTGTTCTGCTGTTCGCACTCCCATTCGTATAAGACCACTGATGAATCGTTGGATTATACGTCCAGGTGGTATAACTCCACGCCTGATAGTAATACGTTGTGTTCTCCTCACAGCTCGTATCCTCACACCACGTCCCCGTGTTATTATACACCTCGGTCCCTACACCACGCGTCCATACAGAATTTGTACTCCGCTCGATATATGTAAGGTTCGCCCCCATTCCCTTCGTCCATGTCAAATAAATGACCGAACTATTGTTCACTTGCGCCGTCAAACCACTAGGAGCATCCGGCTTCGTTAAAAATGTCAGATCATCTCCCGTATCACTCGCAGCGGTGTTATTCGCATATGCCAGATAATGATAGAGTTGTCCTTTCGTAAGGCTGCTGATATCCGCGGAGAACATTGAATCATTCGACTTCGTCTGATTACTCGTATTCATCCCATAGGCTGTCGTGGTTCCATATTCAAACCGAACCGTACAATCCTCTCCACCATCATTCTCCAGGTACCCCCAGAGGGTTGCATTGGTTTCTTCTACTCCGGTTGATGTGTTTGTGGTAACTGTTGGGATCGTAGCAGGATCAACTGCGACAAACCAGGGTCTTGCCTCTGTGAATTTTTGTGAATCATACTGTAATTCAACAGAGCCTATAGCGTAGAGATAAGGCCAAACATTAGGAACAGAGTAAGAATAACTCACACTTGTTTTATTTCCAATTAAGTCCCTCTCCCACGTCAATATCTTTGTACTATCCTCTGTTTTAACTGTTGCATCTGTGTTGCTTATTTCAAAATTGGTTGGAACACATTCTTTTATCATCAAAGAACCTACATCGATAAATGATTCTACGTCAACAACGACATCAAAACTTCTCTCTTTTGTAGGATCGATCTTACTCTGAGCAGTCCGTAGTATATCAAAATCATACTCCTGCAACACCAAGAAGCATGTTGAGAAAGTAACAGGAACACCGTCAATCAACGTAGTAACATCTATCGTATGTTCTCCTTCTCTTTCCGTTAGGTAATCGGCAGTATAAATTCCGCAGTCATCACCAGGTGTAATCGTCCCATTTGAAGTAGAAAGATAAACAGTTTTATTAGCACAATCTGTTATACGTAACTCGATATCACCACCACAAACCGAATGTCCATCTTTATCTAAAACAACAAGTATGAACTCAGCCACCTCCCCAAGTTTATAAACACTTTTCTTAGTATTAAGAGAAACCAAACCCCACATGAACTCCTCTTTTTCTCTGTGAGTCACGTTATCTTTCGTTAATGCGACGTCAAGTGTATATAAACCCGCTCTAAACCCCCTTGTTGTAGGTAGTGTAATAGAAAAGGTATCATTCCTTACTTCTTCTATCTCAGGTTCAATATTGGTAAGTCTTCCTTGTGAATCATAAACAGAAGTTTCGATTATTTTATTTTCACTCTCCCATCTTTTTATCTGTTTAGGTTTTGTAAAAACAGTAGTAACATCAGCACCTTCTTTGTATCTTAACGATTCTCCTCCGTTTCGGATTTCAAAGGTGAACCTTGGCTCGATAGTGCTCGCCAACGCAATACGAGGTGCATCGGTAGGGGCATCATCATAGGATGCAACACTCCATCCAACCCCAGCATGATTTGAAGTGTTATGTTCGTCTATGACGGTAATCGCGGCGACATACTCGCCTACCGACACATCATGCACAATCCACACTGCTTGCCATAACTGATTTATCGAAGTAATATCAACTAAGGAGAGATTGACGGTTTCAATACCACCCATATCACAGGTACCTGAGGTAATATTTACTGAACTGGGCACCGTCACATTCACATACAGACAGTCACCGGTCCATACCGTTGGAGGAGAAATTGATACAAGAAGCCCCGAGCTGCTAGGTACACTGACAAATGATGCAGCAACAATTACTATAGACAACAGAAGGAAGGCAAGCAATAAAGAAACGATTTTTTTCTGTAGCCTTATCCGAGACCGCTCTATCCGATGACTTGCGTTCTGCAAACCTGCGATCCATTTCATATTTCGATTATTAGAACGCCGATGCTTTTGTACCGGCTGAACCTGTGTCGTTTTTTCAGATATTGGAATAACATGAGCCGTGAAAAGTTGATTCACTTTTTCCTCTATCGTCTTCTCAGAAAAAACATTACATGCTTTAGAGGATGTGACCACTCCATCATAATGTGTGTCTCGTTTTCCCTCTGAGTGTATCACGGTCTCCATCCCCTCACGAATATTCTTGTGAAAACACTATAATTTTATCCATACGCGTTAACCTAGTATCTGTTCGCCCCTCCACTAGTACTATTGAATCAAATACTATATTTTTAATACTTTTGATAGGACAAATCGAGCAAAAGGATTCGTTTCCCTTCCCCCTACATTTTTTTAATTCAATTTTTCTCTTTCACGCTGTCTCTTGTAAAGTCTTCAGTTGTCAGCAAAACCAGATCAATGTTTAAGATAAATGATATAGTTTCTCTGAATACAAATTTGTACACGTAAGGATAAGTTGGTCATTGGTTGTCTGCATTGCTTGAATGCTCACTGGAGTTGTTAAATCCACGGAAATCGTATCGTAGTCTGCTGAATCGTTTTGGTTTTCTACGCGGAGGAATCCTTGGAATTCCGAATTCCCTTGATCCGGTACAACAACCGATACTACTACGGTAAACGGGCCATCTTCTGGAGTGAGGTCCCTCCCAACGTAATTTTCCATATTAGATTTTTATTAAAATCTTGATGTAAAAAAGGATAAGAAATACACAAAAAATAGGACTATATTTTTAAGGACCTACTTCCTTCATTGTATCGTAGCCATGGTTCGGAAGAAAAAACGATTCAGCCATGTTCAAAGGAAAGCGAACGCCAAGAAAAGGAAGCTTGGATATGTCCCTCTTTTTGATAATCCATTTCCAAAGTGCGACGTTCGCAGCATCGATATGCATCATGTGAATAGTATCATCGTCGTACCCTTACCTCATAAAACGCATAAGAAAATGATCGGACATGAGAAGCATTGTAAGCAATGGATCGAAAAATTGTTTCTTCTCGACATCGATTCATTGCTGAGCCCTGAACTGCATACTGTTGATCTGAAGAAAGCATCCTCGTCAGAGAGCGAGTCGGATTCTCCACGGGGGTATGAGACCGTTTTTTTCGAAGAGGCAATATAACATTCTTCCTATCAAGAGGATTAACCTTTCACCGTTGGAGGGAGGAAAAAACAAGGTGTTGGTTCTAGGTTTGCGTGATCAATGCTTCTTCAATGTTGATGATGTCTTGCACCAATGTTTCCATGGTGCTCATCACGTGCGTTGCCCGAATGCTGGATAGGAACATCCCTTTTCGCATGAATATGGTATAATACGTTGAGAGTTGATGCCATTTTGCGGATTCACTGTAGAGAAGAGCTGATTGATTCTTGCAGAGGCTCGGGTGGATCACGCACTGCACAAGGTACTGCGCGGTATGATTTTTTGCGGCTGCGATTTCCTCAAACGGGTCCTGTTTCCCTGCAATGATCATGTCATAAATGTTTGGGTGGTTCGGATTGAGGTGGGTCAACAGCCAATGAATGACAAGGTCCAGCGTGTAATTCATCCCTGTGCCACCATAGGCCTTGTACATACGACTGGTTTCTTGGCTCTGGTTTATCCCCTGTGAAAAATCAAGCTCCATCTGTTTCGATGCATTGATCCCGTAGTACCACCCAGGACCTGACGAACCACCTGTGAGATTCTCGATGTTACTCCTGAATGCCTCATCGAACTGATCGTGCTTCGAAAGTGGGGTACCGGTTTGGATGTAGGTGATGACGACGTACATACCGACCTTTTCATGTGCCTGCCTAAACAAGCTCAGCGGCATCCATGCGTACGTGCCCAAGCCACCGTCGCCGTAGTATCCTGCGTTCGGATCATTGTAACAGATGCTCTGGTTCGTATCGTTATACCCGACGACCACGATCACGTGATGCCCCGGGGGAAACATGATCTTCCAGATGAAATCGCCCACTTTGAATTGGTTGCGAAGCGAAGGCAGAGAGAACGGGTCGACCATGGTGATGACCGGAACGCCCCTAGTGATATTTTCCTTCACGTGGGTGTAGAACTGCGACCAGCGCTCATCATCTGAAAGGTTATGGTCCTGTGCCATCCACACCTGTTCCGTCACCCCAAAGAGGGATTGCATGAACTCGAAGCGACCCCACAGGTCCACACGTGGGAGTCTTTGTTCTGGACGGTACGTGTACCTGTACCCTACCCCGCTGTAGAACAGAAGCTCGTCAAGCGAGGTGTTCAGTCCCATGTAGTTGAAGACCATGGTCTCACAGGAGTATGGGCAGTAGTTCACCTCCGTTTGAGCAACGTAAGGAACACCTTTGATCACATGGCTTTCTTGCAGTCCAACCTTCAGAAGCGTTGATGGGCTGATGGAAAGAGTTTCTGCCCTTGAGAAACAAGGAGTAATACTTAGCAGGATGAGGAGAAAGACCATAAGCCCTGTTCTGGGAACCATACTGACCTTTCTTATGATGGCATAAGTATATAATTTTTATCATGGAATGCTCATTTATATCGAAAAAACCAATCGTACCTTCACCTTCTTATATAGAGTGCTACTGAGATGGTCTCATTCTTTCCAGCCTAGGACATTTCAGACAAAAACTGTTTCTGAGAAATGAGAGGTTGAGAAATAGTTGAAAGCAGTTCCTTCGACATCGTTCCTTTGCTCACAAGCTGGAATCCAACCTGTCGGGTTGCAGCAAATATTTTCTCTGCTTTCTCTTTTTCCCTCGCGAGCCAGTCGATGTGTGGTCGAAGGACCGCCCCAGCGAAGTTCACGCTCGCATCCTCTGCTAGTTCTTTGACGATTCGCTCCACCGTTCCGAAGTTACCCTTCTCCCACCACCCCGACGAAGAGACAAGTACCACGTGCTTGATGTGGACGTCCGCGCGGAATCTTGCACGAGTACGACCCTTACGCATGGTGACAATCTCTTCTAAGAGGGGGACGAGGCGATTGAGCACGTGTTGCATCTCGCCAGGTAATGGAACATAGACGGGTGTTGCAATGATAAGAATGTCTGCTTCACGTAATTTTGGGTACAGTATCTGCATGTCATCAGCGATGTGGCAGTGGCCCGGCATTTTGTTCCAGCAAGACAAATCGCCTTTACATGGGAGAATGTTCATACGTTTGACATAGAACATTTCCACCACAGCACCCGCCTGTTGCATTCCTTCGAGGAACGGGGTGAGGATCTTCCCGGTAAGACCTTTCTCCATTCGCAGACTACCATTAATGACGACAGCCCTTGTCACATGGTCTCCGTTGGTTGCTTTTTTCATGGGAACCACCAGATGGTTCTCTGGCTGTTACTCCTTTACCTTCCAGTGATAGGAGACGAGAATGGATTGTACTGTTATATCGATATCGGGATGAAAAAAAATAAACAAAGGAGGGAGGTTCTATGTGACACCAACAATCAAGAACAGCAGCAGATGTCCACTTGCGTTTTTGGTCAGAGACACACCTTCATCGCAGGAGACACGAACAGAGATTGTGATCTTTCCAAATCCCATGAGAAGTTTGTCCGTGGAAACGATGCTTTGGTTTCCAACGGCAAGAACCGGGACTGCTCCGATGGTCGTCGCATGGATGCGTTTGAAGATACCGCCGGTGACAGTGATGTTCCATTGAAGGTTCGTCGCGTCCCTCCCCCCGCTGTTGGTGATACTCGCATGGATCTTGGTGAGGCGAGCGGTGACCGCGATATCGAACCAAGGTGCGGGGCTGCGGTAGGCACGCATCGTTGTACCCGTACCGCAGACAAGAAGGGTTCCTTTCTCAGCGAGCGCTGGCCCACCGATATTGATGTTGGTGATGCTGACATTCCATATTGGTTGAAGATTAGAAGTGTACACGAAGACCCGTCCATTAGAAAAGCCACCGTTGGAGAAAAACACGGTGCCAGTGGCATCGATTGCAAAATGAGGGGAGAGATACGTGTATCCAGGGGTATCAATGAGGTCGCTTTGTGCAATCACATCTCCGGTCGTTGCATCGATCTTGCCTATCCGTGGTCCTGGGATGATGCAGTACACACCTCCGTCAGGGCCGACCGCAAACTCAGAGAACGTCGTCCAGGCGCAGGGAAGATGCCATTTCTCAACAAGGCTGGTGCCCGTGTCTGTGAACGCATAGAAATAGTCAACTGAAGGGTTGTTCTGGGTCCGGCTGAGATAGATGGTTCCATCAGGTCCTGCCATGGGTGTGTTCTGCAGGGTGAACCCGGGCATGACCTGGCTTTGATAGAGGCGCGCCCCGGTCGCAAGATCATAACCGACGATGATATGACCGCCTGGGGCGGCATCTGCGATATAGAAAGAATCCTGGTAGATAGTACCACCACAGCTGCTGGAGACCGAGCCCAGCCTGGTCGCGTGCCACGCGGTTGAACCATCATCAGCGTTGATACGCCAGATATCAGTAAAGGAGGCGATGATCGGGTCGCCGTCTGGTGCAAACACGACACCGTCATAGGGACCAGCGTCAATGAGATCGGTGGAGGTCCAAAGGAGACTTCCGGTTGCTGCATCGAGTGCATAGAGATTATCCTTGACAGAGGCTCCGTTTCCTGAGCGGGATGCGTAGACAATCCCGTTCTTCGCCCCCGCGACCCAGGTCGTCCAATCACCTGAATGATACGGGATGTCGACACTCCAGAGCTCCGCGCCATTGGAGAGGTTCATCGCAACGATTGGTGAATCGTTGTTGGACCCTGGCCACCCTTTTTGCCGTATCACGAACAGTCGTTCGCCCTCCGTGACAGGGAGCCATGAGATGATCGAGGAGCGCGCCCCGGACCAGAGAAGATCTTCAGTGATGGGTCCTGTGGTATCGGACCGTCCGTTTCGTTGCGCGTTTCCCCCTGAGTTGCTCCAGTCGGTTCCCCCGTAGGTCCGTACCGAGTTTTGTCGCTGGACAATGTGCCCATTAGTAGTGGTGCTCTCCGGGATACCTATGGTTGTATCCTTATGTATCTGCAGGGACTGACCGCTTCCTGTGGGGAAGACCACACGATAAGATTCGATATCATGTGTTTCAGTCAAGGGAGTGGTGAGCGGCATCCTATACTGCTCGTCTGCGATGGCGCTCCATGGAAGGAGTGCCATGACAATCATGATGTTCAATAGCAAGAAGTGTGACGCGGTTCTGTTTTTCTTCATATCTATCTCCTAATGTCCTTAAAGGTCATTAATGATATATATAGATTTCTTTCTGTAGAGAAAAAGAACTCGTATTCCCTCTGTTACGATAATTATTTTTTCCAAAAGTTTTAAATGAACATATAAGATATGAACGATTGTTTCTTATACTACGGGAGGAAACAGAACATGCAGACGAGGGTGTTTCGAAAGGGAATGGTCATTGTGATGCTCAGCCTTTTTCTCACAACAAATATGCTACCAACGATTTCTGGTGCGACTCTTTCGCCTCTGAATCCCGTCAAGGAATCCATCGCTGCTTCTCAGGATGTGGATATCGAGTATATCAAAAACATCACTAAGGCTCTGTGCGATATCATCTTCACGGAATATAACGAGACCGCTGGTGAGCTAGCAAAAGGCAGGGCTTTTGGCACCAAAGGAGAGCATAAGGCCGCCGATATTTTATATGAGAATATGTCAAAATTAGGTTTACGTCCTGTGAAGGAACAAATAAACGATTCAAAGCTTACCCATTCCTTTGATATAGAAACATATCATGTCATCCTTCGCAACAGTACCAGCAATTCCAGCGAGACCCTTGATTGTTGCGTCAACTCGATACAACCAGATACTTCACCAGAACATGGAAAAGTGTATTGCTTTAACTATTCCGAATTAAAAATACGAAAATGGCCAACGTCACTTCAAGGATGGATTGATGCTCGTACGTATGACAAACAAGGGGGACCCTACGTCTTCATCTCTGAGGTCGAAGGGCGACTCAGCAGGGATCCTGACCCGCGGTTACCACTGGGTCTAAGAGTAATGAATCTATTCTTCTATCCGATCAAAGTACCCAGTATCGGGCTACTCTATATGCACAGGGATGTCGAACAAGTGTTTTTACATACATGGTTCAAGAACTGTAAGGGGACCATCCCATATGATTTCACGTCTGACACCCATGACACGGCTGTGACGACGGAGGGAAGAAGAGTCCCTATGATTTATGTCAATGGAACCATTTGGAACAAGATATATCGCGATGTCGAAAACTATACGATCGATTTTTTTCTGCAGGAGAGGTACAATGCATCTGTCGTGAGTTATAACGTGATTGGAACTTGGAACGGAACTGAAAGAGACAAAACCGTGCTTGTTGATTGTTTTTATGACTGTGTCTGGTGCCAGGGGGCTGGTGATTCAGCGATCGGTATGGGCATTGTCATTGGTCTTGCAAAATATTTTACTGAGAACAACATCACGCCGCGCTATACGATCAAATTCATCGGGTTCGGTGGGGAGGAGCCAGGGGCTCTCGGTGCAAAATATTACGAAGCAACCCATAAGAATGAGACTATTTTGTATATCATTGACATGAATCAGGTCTGTTCGAAGCAAGTAGATCCCAAGCTGACGCTCAATGTCATCTTCAACAAGTATAGTTTCACGCGTGAACTCTGGCCGGTGGTTAAACGAACGCAGTATGCAGATCGGCTCGGGAATACGAGTATTACGAGGCGATGGTGGCCCCTGGGAGCCCCAAGTGACGATAACATCTTTGCGATGAGGCGGCCCGGGGCGGTGAACACCGTCTGTTTTCTGGAGGATTTCCCCTGGCTCATGCATCATAGGGATGGCATGAACCATACCGCAGGGGACGTGTTCTCCAACCTTGACTGGAATAAAACCAGGGTCGTGAGCGAGCTCGTGCTCAATGTCACCGAACACCTCACGGTCATTCAATCCTCCTCTGTCTCATCTCCTTTTTTACTGCAGACTCAAATGCTCAACTGGGTAGAGGACGAACGCTTACAACGCCTGGATTGATCGAAAAAATAGTAATGAGTGCAGACCTTCGGACGACATTCTTTTTATCTTTTATTTTCACAATACATGGGTGGGTTCCTTCTTTTTTTTTGATTGACAATCCTTTTTGTACCATAGAAATGTTTAAATGAAAGCATAGGTTGTGAACCCCGGAAGGAAAGAATCTCATTGGTGATTGCCATCAAGGTCAACATCGTCGGAGGAAGCATCGGTGGTCTCGGTACTGCTATCTCGCTGAAGGAACATGATCGATCCATTAGTGTTGTCGTCCATGAAAAGTACAAGACCATAGGGTATAACCCGGAGGGTCGTCGGTGCGGTGAGGCATATCGGCTCCAATCATTATGGAAGAAATGGCAACCCCGAAACGACATTATTTTTAATCAAATCAAGACGCTTGAGGGCTTCCTCGGGGAGAAACGTACCGTGCAGACCATAGAACCAGGGACCTATATGATTCTAAATCGACAAGCGTTTATCCGGCAGCTTGCAGACACGGCAGAACGCCTTGGTGTGGAGATTAGTACCGATGATAAAGTAAATTCATTCCGTGAGCTTGACGGGGACTATATCGTGGATGCCTCAGGATGCCCAAGCACGATCAAACGAGAACTAGGGTTGACTAGGGGGATGAAAGGGATCACGTATCAACAAACGCTTGAGGATTCGAACGCCTATGTCGCAGGTACGGTGAAAATATTTTTCATGGGAATCTCAGGTTTCATCTGGATCTTCCCCCGCGACCCTGTGAAAGAGGAGATCAATATCGGTATCGGGACCCTGAGCGGCGGTGATTACAACCTTAAAGCATTCGTTGAATCGTTCAAGCAGGAACGGGGGATTTCCGGGGTGGTTAATCATGTGACCGGCGGCTTGGTGCCGCTCGGCATGCAGACGCCGCTGAGGTATCAGAATATTTTGTTCGTCGGTGATGCTGGCGTCGGGGCGTTCCCGATCAATGGAGAGGGAATCTATCGTGCGCTCATCAGCGGTGATGTCGCTGGAGCATGCATTGCCCGCGGGCATCCAGAGCAGTATCCTCGCTTGGTCACCAGGCAGTTCATCAAATGGGATTTTGTAGGGAAACTGTGGCAACGGGCGAATCAGGTCCTCAGAGGTATTGGGCCAAGGGCCGTGTTCTTTGCCATAGACAACCCTCTGTCTGCGGGTATGGTAAAATCCTTGAAAACACAGGTGTAACAAATAGGAATGTGGCAATCACCGACCTTCGTTTTTTTAGAAAAAATGAAGTTGTAAATAAAACTATTTAAATGTCTAAAGGTTGTAGACTTCTTGGTGAGATGGGTATTATTAAAAATTCTGATTTAATGAAAAGCGTCACCATGACATTGTTGGCGATTTCGAGTCGGCGTTCGTCAGAATCGTTATCCGTGCTTCTTGTCGACACGATTTTAAAAACATTAAAACGACGGTACCCCTTTTTACAGTACGTCACGATTCAAAAAAATGAGGGGTCTCAAACCTCCCCAGGCAATATCATCTATGTTGATCCCAAGATTGAAGAGATTGATCAAGCGACTGTCGCAAGGGTCATCGAGTCCATGATTCGCATCATCGTCATGGATTTGAAAGAAAAAGCAGGCTTGTTCTTCGTCAAGGAGTTGAGGGAGCGGTTAGGGGATAATTACATTGATGCCTTACGAGGGTATCAGATTGATTTTGATTTGATGCAACTTGAGATTGAATATGCACGGGAACAACGAAAAAGGCGGGCGACTCATCAGATTGGGCCTAACGGCGGGAAGCAGGAACCGGGAAGTGTTCTTGGGTATAACTGGGAGAGTGTCGCCAACTGGCGATATGAGGGGAACGTGTGCACTCTCTATGATAAAAATGGGAAGGTATTGGATAAATTATTTTTAGATCAAATCATTGAAAATCATGTCAGGACGATCACTGAATCTCAGGAGATGTTTCAAGAGATCGAGCAGATGGCGGACTTAACGGATGAGCATAAACAGCTGTTGAAAATCCTCTACTCGAAGGATCTCGATATGGAGGAGGCGCAGTATTATCTGAAGACGACGGAGCAGCAGATCGAAGACATGATCCATGATTTGGTTGATGCGAATTATTTGTCGTATGTCTCTAACAACATGGTGAGCATCACGAAGAAAGGAGTGGATTTTTTACTGTCCTCCGAAGAAGAAAAGCTTGATGAAAAAAAATCAGAAACAAAACGAGGTACGTGATTTCTTTTAAGGTTCTTCGCCAGGGCATCGAACTCCGTACCAATCCAATTAATAAGAAAAAGGAAAAATTTATTAATTATTATGTCATGACACTAAAAAAGTTAATAATCACCTATGGGGAGGTTCATGACCACTGCCCAAAAAATATTGGTCGGCGTCCTTGTCGCTGTGTTTCTTCTGATGACAGCAGGGGTAACCATATACTCTACAACCATACCAAAGAGTCCACAAGCGTTCACGGTCGTCGCCACCTTCTATCCCCTGTACTACTTCACCCAGGAGATCGCTGGTGACAACGCCACAGTCACAATGCTCATCCCAGAAAACGTCGAACCCCACACCTGGGAGCCGACGATATCAGACATCATCACCGTGAGTAGCGCACAAGTGTTCGTGTACAACGGTGCAGGATTCGAACCCTGGGTGGAAAACGTTCTTTCCTCGGTCCAGAACAAGCATCTCATCGTGGTGGACACCAGCACCAATATGAGCGTACAACCTTTAACCGACCCTCATTTCTGGTTGGACCCTGTACGCGCGACAATCCAGGTGGAGAACATCGCGAAAGGATTGATACAAGCAGACCCGTCCCATGCAGCGACCTACACCTTGAACGCCAACCTGCTGAAAACAAGATTAAGTGCACTCGACCAAGAGTACCAAACCGGCCTGCAGAACAGGACGAAGAACGACATCATCACGACCCATGAAGGGTTTGATTACCTCGCAAACAGATACGGGTTTGTCGCCCATGCAGCAATTGGTATTTCTGCGGACGCCCAGCCCAGCACCCAGGACATGGCCAGACTTACGCAGCTCATCAAAGACCTCGGCCTGCATTATGTCTTCGTGGAACCAATCTTTTCTGATGTCTACATGGACACCATCGCACAGGAGACCGGTGCACACATCCTGGTCCTCGACGGAATCCATGGAAGAACAGGCATCCACGCCTCCATGGATTACTTCCAGATCATGGAGGAAAACCTCCGGAACCTCAAGGTAGGACTCGAGGTACCATAACATGACCGTACACACAGCATCCAAGAAAAAAAGAGGCTCATCCACATGAATGACCAACCAATCATCGAAGTAAGCAACCTTGATATCGAACGATCAAACACACTGGTCATTGAGCATGCGACGTTTACCGTCAACCGTGGTGATTACGTTGGCATCGTCGGACCGAACGGCGGCGGGAAAACAACACTTCTCCTTGCCCTCCTCAACATCATCCCCTACAAACACGGGACCATACGGTTCTTCAACGAAGACATCTCCAGCTTTTCTCATTGGGAACGCATCGCGTTCGTCTCACAAGACGCGACAAACTTCGACTCGCAGTTCCCGCTCAGCGTCGAAGAACTGGTCGGCTTAGGGCGTTTGAACCGCACAACCATCGGACGGCGGTTGCATCAAGCAGATCGAGACGCCGTGGATGAGGCACTCCGCTTCATGGGAATATCAGAGCTCGCACAGAAACGAATCGGCGAACTCTCAGGAGGACAGAAACAACGCGTCTTCGTGGCAAAAGCCCTGGTTCGAAACCCTGACATCCTGTTCCTTGATGAGCCGATCGCGGGCATCGACGCAAACATGCTGGAGGGTTTCTACAAAAAACTCAGTGACCTCAACGCACAGAAAGGTATCACCATCCTGCTTGTCTCCCATGATCTCACCGCGGTGTTCTGCCGCATGTCCAAAGTGATGTGCGTCAACCGAGAGGTCAACATCGAGGGAATCACCAAAGATACCGATCCGAATATGCTTTTAAAAAAAGCGTACGGGGAGCATTTCCATTTCGTCTTCCACGAGCATACCTGCAAGGGGGCGTTCGACCATGCATGAGATGCTCATCGATGTCCTGCAATTGCTCGGGTACCAGTTCTTCCAGCATGCCCTGCTCGGTGGAATCATCGCTGCCGTCGCCTGCACCGGCATCGGATTGTTTCTCATCTTACGGAAAGAGGCGATGATCGCGGACGGTATCTCCCATACCGCCTTTGGCGGGATTGCCCTTGGCCTGCTTCTCGGGGTATACCCGTTGATCACTGCCTTGATCGTCTCCATCCTTGCTGTCCTCGGGATCTCCTACCTCAAGAAAAAAGGACTCGCCCAATCAGACTCAGCGATCGCGGTCATGCTCGCCCTTGGTTTTTCCACGGGTCTTATCATCATTAGCCTTGTCAAGGGATTCAACGTCGAACTCTTCAGTTATCTCTTTGGCTCGATCCTCACGATCAACCAGGTGGACCTCCTCACAGTGTTCCTGCTTGGCTTCACAACGATTCTGTTCCTTGGTCTTTTTTATAAGGAGCTTCTCGCGATCACTTTCGATGAGCAGTCAGCGAAACTCACCGGGATCCCTACCGGTGCGTTCACCCTCGGGTTCAATCTCCTTGTTGCGACGACTATTGTCCTTTCCATTAAGATCATCGGGATCATCCTTGTTGTCGCGTTGATCGTGCTACCAGGTCTTACCGCGCTGCAGCTGCGTCGCTCATTTCGACAGACCATGTTTGCCTCCTTCGGCTTTGGCGGCATGAGCGTGTTTCTTGGCATCTTTCTTTCCGCATGGTTCGACGTGGCGGCAAGCGGCGTGATCGTGATCCTTGCTGTCGGTTTTTTCATCATCGTCGCACTCTATCGGAGGTTGAGATAAATGACGAAGAACACGAAGGAATTGAACATCGTATCAATCAGTCTCCCACAGAAAATCATCAACGACATTGAGCATGCGCTATCCGACCTTGGATACATGAGCCGTTCCGAGCTGATACGTGATGCAGTCCGGGAGTTCTTACGGGAGACTAAAAAACTCGAGGATGTGCAAGGGACCGTGGAAGGCGTCATCACGCTCCTGTACAATCATGATGTGGCATCAAAGGTCTCCGAGGTACGACACCGCTCGAAGGGAATCTTCCGGTCGTTCATGCATTCCGATTTCGACATCGACAACTGCTCTTGCTGTGAAGTCCTCCTCTTCTCCGGGAATGCGACCATGGTGAGGAAAGCATATTACGAACTCAAGGCAATCAAAGGAGTCGATGAAACGCATATCTACGTCGCCTCGCGCTAGTATGCTTGCCTTCGTTCATCAGGACGAACCCGGGTATCATAAGATATATATAGGTACAAAAATAATATTTACATACGTCTATGGCACGAGATACGCGGTTCTGTACAGCCCTTTCAACAATCGTAGGAGCGGTCGGTATCACGCTTATGTTCCTTAGCACACCGTTTGCATCCTGTGCCGCCGATGAGACTCTCCTCTCTGACCAACTCTCTCAAGATACGTTGAAACATGCGCCGCTTTCAACGGTGGACCAAGAGCTTGATTTACTGCGGGTGGAACACTATCTGTACATCAATGCCTCCGAGGATGTCGGAATGTTCCATCTGCGTTTCTCTTTCCCACCAGATTACGAGTATCAAGTACCCATCATGCTTGAGTTGTACAACGATAGCACGACCACGGCAATCCTGCAGTATCAGATAGAGAATGACACCCTGCCTCCGAATAAAATCATCGATTTCACCCTTGGACCGATGAACCAACATGACAGCATCCTGCTTCATTTCTCCTGTTGGGTCCTGGTGAAGAACCATGATTTTCGAGACCTGCCTTCCTATGTGAAAATCCCGAAAAAATGTCAACTACCACCGGAGACAAGACCATGGCTTGCCGCCACAAATGAGGTGCAAACCCATAACCTTCTCATCAGGCACAAGGCCCATGTCTTGCACGGATACAGCGACAACCTTGTTCGCTACGCGGGAAGGATCGCATCATTCCTCAGATACAACCGTGCCGTGTTGTACGTGATTGAACTGCACGCTGGACTACTGCTCTCCCAGGACGCCCTGACGACCCTTTTAATTAGCGGGGAGAACGTCGGACGGTCCCATCTTTCCTGCGCGTTCTTCAGAGTGTACAACATCCCCGCACGGGTGCTTCTCGCCAATAACGACCAAGGGTTCTGGACCCAGATGCATTACATGGTGGAGTATTACTGTCCTGGCTACGGGTGGGTGCTTCTTGATACCACGAAAGGGGTAACACCGTATGCGACGAAGCATCAGGTCATCAACCGTGTCTGCTACCCGCGAGACGAGGAGAACACGAAGAGGGATTACCTGTTTCGCTTCATGACAGGCGAGGAGCGGTGGTTCTGGATAGACACCCCGCACGTTTCACCCTGGTACTCCGATCTGAAGAAGGGAAGTAAATCACAAATGTTCACTGAGGCAACCGTCTCGGTTGACGAGCTTTCCGCGAGTTATGCATTTGTTCTCACCCAAGTCGTATTCCGGCAGTATCAAAACTATCTGGGGATGAACCTTTCCGGCGCGAACCTGCTCCACTTCCAGAATGCCACATCATACCAGCATGAGGCGATCACTGCGATGCAAGGACATGATGCTCCTGGATACATCGCTTTTTTAAATCAAGCCTCTGAAGAATACACCCAGATATCCCCGTAACCCCTTATCATCAATTACAGATTTTTTTGATATAATACAGCCAGCCGCAGTACACCGCACTAATGAACGCAGGGATGAACAGGATGTACATGACCACGGAATCAAAAATTTTTTCAGGATTGATCGAAAACGAAGCTATGAAGGTGATTGCGTATGACGCGAGAAACAAGAACAGAAAGAACAGAAACTCAAACGTCCGACCAGGGATCTTCTCACTATTCTTCAGGATCGAACGGACAAAGAGCTGCCAGATGATAATTGTAAGAACCGTACAAGACGTCCAGGTCAACCAAAAGGCGACCCAATCAAACACGATGTCAGCGATACCGATGAGGATGATTCCGATGACTTGCAACAGTACGAACTCAATGATTCGTTCATGTAGCGATTTCTTCGTCATATTTTTTCCAAGGATATTATCGCTCGCCGAATGCCTTCACAGTTTCATTTTTTTGAAGGCATACGTCCCAATCAGAACCATAATAATAGCAAAGAGACAAACGACGCCGAAATCCAAAAAAACGTTAAACTTCGTTAAACTCAGTGTCGGGCTATTGAGCATCACGCCTCGCATCCCATCAACAGCGTAGGTCACTGGATTAACAAAGATGAAAGGCGAAAGCCACGAGGGGAGGTTTGTAATCGGGAAGAGCGCCCCCGAAAGAAAGAACATTGGGAAAATAAGAAAACTGATGATGAGTTGGAATCCCTCAGGGCTTTCCATTTGAGATCCAATAATAAGGCCAATCGCAACAAGCCCGACAGTCGTAACCAGTAAGAACGCAAGAGAGACAAGGACCGAAAGCACTGTCAAATGAAGCCCTGGCATGATGCCAGCAACCATGAACACGACTCCGATGACGAATAAGATAAGGATCTGAAGAAACGTGTCCGTGGAACCCCCAAGGATTTTTCCGACAAAAATCGATGTCCTGCGCATCGGCGCAACGAGGACCTCCTTCATGAAATCGATTTTTTTATCCCAAACAATGTACACACCGAAAAAAATCGAGGAGAATAACGCTGTTTGAATCAAAATCCCGGGGTAGATGAACGTCTGATAGTTGATTCCGCCAAAGGAGACCGCAGCCCCAAGCCCACCGCCGATGATAAGCAGCCACAACAAGGGGTTGATGATCGACGAAATAACCCGTGATCGCTCCCGAAGAAAGACCTTCGATTCCCGGTACCAGAGAGCATAGATCCCTTTGAGTTCACTCATTCTTTCGACCTCGCGCTCATTGCTTTTTCAGCCCAACCGCCCTCAGGGCGGTCCTCCCGAATCCCCCGTCCGGTGTAATGCAGGAACACATCGTCTAATGTCGGTGAACGGATTTCCACCGAATCGATTTTTCCCACTGTTTTTAAAATCTCCTGGAGGTGCTCATTCGCGTGTTCAAGGGTCAGACATATCTCTCCATCACAAGGGGTAACGGTCTTCACATAGGATAAAGCCTTTAAACCTTCGATGTCCAGGTTCTCCGCCTTGAGCCTGATGATATCCCCACCGAGCTCTTTCTTCAAGTCTTTTGGGGCGCCCATGACCACGATTTTCCCATGGTCGATGATCGCAAGACGATCGCAGAGCTTATCAGCCTCGTCCATGTAATGCGTCGTGATGATGATCGTCATTTTCTTTTCCTTAGCAAGTTTCAGGATGTACTTCCAGATGTAATCCCGTGACTGCGGGTCAAGCCCGAGGGTCGGCTCATCTAGAAACAGGATCTTCGGGTGATGCATGAGCCCCCGTGCAAGTTCCAGTCTTCGTCGCATCCCTCCAGAATATTTTTTCACCCTGTCGTTTTTACGGTCCGTGAGATCAACAAGCTCAAGGACTTCTTTGATCCGCTCCTCGCGAAGCTTATCAGGCATATCGTACAGCCAGCCATGGAGCTTCAGGTTCTCATATCCGGTCAGGATCTCGTCGGAGCTTGGGTCTTGGAACACGATTCCGATGGATTTCCTGACCTTATCAGGTTGATGTACGATATCAAAGGTATTAATTGTAGCCGTGCCAGAGGTTGGTGGTTTCAAGGTTGTTAGCATCAGAAGTGTTGTTGTTTTTCCTGCTCCGTTCGGTCCGAGAAGCCCGAAGATCTCACCTTCATCTATTTGAAGGTTCAGATTATCGACCGCGCTAAGGTCATTGTACTTCTTTGTCAGATTCTTCGTCTCGATGATGTGCATGAGATTCACTACCGCATTCATATGACCATTATATGGTTTTTCCTAACAGATGCAATGTCACTGCCATGGTACGAAAGAGGCGGCGTACCTTCAGATATTTGTTTTTATTAATCAGAAGCAATCTATAAAGACATAACTTAAAGATGAGTCAACTATACATGCAAAAAGGTTTCAGAGATCATTTCGACGGGGGTGATTTTCCGAGGTATCTTCGATACAAGTGTTTTTTAAAAACTAAATCATACAGCAATGGATGATCAAGGACGACGATGATCACGTTGTGTTAGATGTCCCGTATTTCCAACAGACAAGGACAGCCACCTGCGGCCCTGCCTGTCTGATGATGGTGATGAAGTACTGGAATCCCTCGTTTGAATTTTCTCGCCGCGTTGAGTTTGACCTGTGGATGAAAAGCTTTTCCCTTTTCTTATTCGGAGGCACCTACCAATTTGGGTTAGCGAAAGCTGCGGTGAAAGCAGGTTTTCAGTCTGAGGTTTATCAGAAAACTACCTTCTCCCAGAACTATCCAAGGATTCCCCGGCTTTTTGATTTCATCGAGTACCTGGTGTCGTACAGCGCACGTCGCGCGCATGTCCCCATCACCTGCGGGACTGAGAGCATGAGCGTGATTCATGACTCGTTACGACGCGGGATTCCCCCGATTGTTTTTGTGAACCTCACCCCGCTTGTCGGTGAGAACGTATTCCATTGGGTTGTCGTCGCCGGTATGGACAACCAGATAGTCTACGTGAATGACCCGTATGTTCCTACGGATTCTCCAGTGGCTATGAAAAAAGCATACCCAGTGACCATCGCTGTGTTCCAGAAGGCAGTCAACACCGACGCTGGAAGAAACCTTCGTCTACCTCCCTGTGTCGTCCTCGTCTATAAATGACCGTATGTAGCATCATTCATGTTCCATGCATATGTATTAAAAACGAAACCCCTTATTTGGTTCCAATGCGAGTTTTCATTCCTGATGAACTGAGCATCAGCAACGCATTTACCTCTCTGAAACGCTCGTTCCTGTACTCTTTCTCCTTTGTCCCAACGGTCATCGCCGCTCGCCAATTAGCAGCGGTGACCCCTCCGCCTCATACAGTCTTGATAGCTGAGGGGAACGAAGCGATTGATTTCAACGCCAAGTACGACGTTGTGCATATCAATTTTAAGACCGCGCTTGCCCCAAGTGCGTACGATATCGCGGACAGGTTTCGGCAAAAGGGAAGCATCGTTGTCCTCAGCGGATACCATCCTTCCGCGTTGCCTGAGGAGGCAAAACAGCATGCGGACACGGTCATCATCGGTGATGCGATCACTCTCTGGCCTTCTGTTGTCGCTGACTTTGAAAACGGACGTCTGCAACCGTTCTATCGTTCAGACGGTTCCTGTGGTTCTTTGATCCTTCCTTCCACGATACACGCTCACCCACGAGGGTATCAGTTCGTCAATGCGATTGAGGCGACACGAGGGTGCCCTCAGAGATGCGATTTCTGCCAGGACTCCAATGTCCGCGACGGCGCACTCTTCCGCGCCCGGTCGGTCGATGACGTCATCGAGGAGATTGCCTCTCTACGGCAGAAAATCTTTTTTTTCACCGACTTTTCCTTGACCATCGACCTTTCGTACACCAAAGCATTGTTCCGAGGTATGCGAGGGCTTGGGAAAAAATTCATATGTGGAGGGAATGTCGATGTGCTTGCGAAGGATGACGAATTGTTACGCCTCTCACATGATGCTGGTTGTATCGAGTGGATCAGCGGGTTCGAGACGTTTACCCAGGAAGCATTGGAAAAAGCCCATAAAAAAACAAACCTTGTCGAAGAGTATGCGGCAGCGGTGAAAAAAATCCATCACTATAACATGGCGGTGTTCGGGACCTTTGTCGTGGGGTTTGACGAGGACACACCAGATATCTTTCCTGCCATGCAGACCCACATTCGAGAACTTGAGATTGATGCGGTGAATTTTGCGATCCTCACACCATATCCAGGGACGCCGCTCTTTCAACGACTCGAGCGCGAGGGGCGAATCCTCACCCATGATTGGTCGAAATATAACCGGGAGACGGTCGTGTTTACACCAAAAAACATGAGCAAGGAGGAGCTTATGGCAGGATTTGTACACCTCATGAGGTATTTTGGCTCCCTTCCCTACCTTGGGTATCGGACGATGCGGGGTCTGCGTCTTGGGTTCTACCCGTTTGTTTCAACCTTCGCAGGAAACCTTGGACAATACATGAAAGCGGTATGAGGACGACACATTGTTATGGTTTATAACAGGTATTACGGTCACAGGTGCCTTCGGCGTTGACGCATTTTTCGCATTCTGTTTGAATCACGGTGTGTGTGATGTTATAGGTTGTCTTGAGCATGTCATTGATTTCGGTAATAATCTTGTTGAGCGAGTTCACATCCTTGGTGTCAATCAAGACGTGTGCGCTGAGCGCGTACACATCCGAGCCGATGCTCCAGATGTGAAGGTCATGGACTTCTTTTACACTTGGGATCTTTTTGATATCGCTTGATACCTTCAGTAGATCGATATGTGGAGGTACCGCCTCCATGAGGATATGTGTTGACTCTCGAATCAACCTAAGACAGCCGATGAGGATAAACACCCCGATGAGCGCGCTCATGATTGGGTCAAAGATGTAATTCCCTGTCACGATGATAAGAACGCCTGCGATGACCACACCGATAGAGGAGACGGTGTCGCTAAGGACGTGCAGGTACGCACCACGTACGTTGAGGTTCTGTTTCTCGTCTCCTTGCATCCGCAGGACGACATAGAGATTCGCGGCAAGACCGATGACCGCGATAATGAACATCTCAGCACCATTGATGGTTTGAGGTTGTTGAAACCGGAGGTAAGATTGATAAAAGATGAACAGGGTGAGGAAAATAAGGATGATTCCATTCGCAATCGCGGCAAGGATCTCCGCCCGGTAGAACCCATAGGTAAACTCTTTGGTGGAGGCCCGCTTGGAGAGACGCATCGCGAAATACGCTAGGAGTAACGCGAGCAGGTCGATGAGGACATGGCCGGCATCGCTGATCAAGGCCAGACTGTTCGCGTAGATACCCCCTCCCACCTCCATGAGTAAGACGAACGAGGACAGGAAGATAAAAATCCTGAATTTCTTCTGTAAAACGTCCCGTTGCATCATATGCCCTCAATAACTACATTGACTATTAAAAAGGTTGTTTTTGTTTTATTATAAATATCGACACTAAGGCGTTATCGTTGTAATGGTTTGGTTCCTTCTATCTTGATGCTGACGACCCGTTCACCTATTTGTTGTAACCTTTCCTTCTTGATTTTGGTTTTTTGGATCAGCATCTGCGCCTCTTCGTCATTGAGCATCAGTTCAACGGGAAAGCAGGTCTCATCGACTATCTTGACTTTTTGAAAACCAGTCTTTTTTATCAAATCTATGTAAGTGTCTTTTAGGATAGCACCTGAAATACAGCCTACATACCCGGCCACAGAATTTTTTATAAAGGTAGGGAGTTCTTTGAGTAGTACGATGTCTGAGACCATGAATCGCCCGCCAGGCTTTAACGCCCGGAACATCTCTTGGAACACTCGTTTTTTATCAGGTGAAAGGTTAATCACACAATTTGAAATGACGACATTAACGGTGCAATCGGCGATTGGAAGATTTTCTATCTCCCCGAGCCTGAATTCAACGTTTCGATAGCCACCTTTCTGTGCGTTCTCCCGCGCCTTGTCAATCATTTCAGGGGTCATGTCTACACCGATGACTTTTCCTTTTGAACCGACGGCATGAGCCGCTAGAAAACAATCAAATCCTGCGCCTGCGCCCAGGTCGAGGACGACCTCCCCTTTCTTTAATGAGGCGAGAGCAGTTGGATTTCCGCATCCAAGACCAAGATTCGCACCCTCGGGGACCTCTTTTATCTCCTTTTCCGTGTACCCGATACTTTTACTCACCTCTTCTGCTTGGGAGCTTCCACAGCACGAGGTCGGTTTCCCGCCAATAGTATTTTTTTTCGCGATATCCGCGTACCCCTTTCGGACGATTTTCTTGATCTCTGTTTTTTTCATGTCTCCTCAATAAAATCCTTTCGTTTAAAAAGTTTTTCACACCACCTAAGACCATGGCTATTGACGTATCGGATGGGTCATCCACGTTAGATACTCATGGATGGTCCTAGCTCAAACAAGGGTGTAACCCTGGTTGTTTCTGGCTACTTCAAGGGGTGATGGTGCCGCTTGCCTGTTTTCACCGGTCGCTGTGTTTGTTTTCCCTCATGTTTTTTCCGTACATCAGATAGCTTCGTCTGTGTCTTTTTCTGACTCGGCATATCATGAGCAAGATGCAGCATGAGTTTCTCGTCGCCCTGATCAATAACCCAGGTATGCATTTCTATGGGAATGAGACTGCCATTTTTTTTCATCTGCTTTAGCTCAAACATCTGCTCCCCGCGTTCTTGTAGTGTTTGTATCTGCGAAGCAAAGATCGTGCGGTCCTTCGGAGCAACAAGCTCGTGGAAGTGCATCCTCATCATCTCGTCTCGCGTGTATCCTCGTGATGTGTATGCGGCCTTGTTGACATACAAGAACCTTCCCTCAAGATCGCACAGAAACATGGGTTCGGCGATGAGATCCAACATCCTATTCTTCAACGCCAACTCCTGTTCTAATGTTTTTCGCTCGGTGACATCACGAGCAATCGTCGATGCGCCAATAATCATTCCGGTTTCATCTTTGATTGGTGAAATCGTCAGCGAGACGGTAATCCTTTGTCCGTTTTTCTTCCTACGGATGGTCTCATAATGATTAATGCGTTCGCCCTGTTGAATCCTTTTCAGAAGCTCCACGACATCATTTGGGGAACCTGATGGGAGTAACAGGGAAATCGGGCGACCAATGGCTTCCTGTTTCGAGTACCCATAGATTCGTTCCGCCCCAGAGTTCCAACTTGTAATGATCCCTTCAAGGTTTTTCCCGATGATTGCATCATCGGTTGATTCAACGATTGCAGCGATATTCTTCCTAGTATCATCGATATTTTTCAGATCGGTAATATCGGTGATCATGACAAGACTTTGAGCGATATTTCCCCATTCGTCTTTTATGGATGCTCCCCGTACAAGGCCGATCCGTTTTTCCTGGTTCTTTGTGATGAACTCAAGTTCGTAGGGAGGTACCTCTTTGCCTGTAATCCTCATTAAAAATTTATTTTTTACCCTGATTTTTTCATCAACCGTGAAGATAGGGACCTCCATAAATGGCTTCCCAATTATCTCATCAGATCGAAATCCGAGCCAATCAAAAAGTCGTTCATTGACATCAAGAAACACCCCGTTCTTGTCAATCAGTGCGATTGCTTCAGGGGAGAGCCGGAATATTTTTTCGTATCGCTCCACAGCTGCAAGCAACCTCTGCTCGTGTTCCATGCTTACTTGAATCAGGTTTCCTTGATGTGATTCATCATCTCCCTCCCTGTGTTGGGAGGAGGAGTCGTACGGAAGTACAGAATAATCGATGTCCTCATCCTTATGTCGAAGGAAACCGTGCAGCCTGCCGCATTGCTCTTCCTGCCGAAGTTCCTTCACAATGTCTGGTTCATCCTTCATATCATTCTCTCCTCAATCATTTGTATCAATTTCTTTCGCATACAAGTAGCGATGAGTACAAAGTTGATTTATTCCCATCCATGGCCGAGTATACCAAATGATTTCCCTACATAAGGGTAACACCAAAGGTATTTTGTAGTTTGTTATTTTTTACGTTCATTGTTAATCGAACGTGCCTCTTGGTAATACGTATGAGAAAAACGAAGACCACGGCAACGACTATATTCCATTGCAATGGCTTATCAATCGAATCAGACCCTGAGGTCTATGAGCCCGCGGAGGACACATTCCTTCTCCTTGAAACCTTGGATGTTCATCCCCATGATTCGGTGCTGGAGCTAGGCACAGGTGCTGGGCTCATCGCTCTTGACTGCGCCCAGAAAGAGGCAAGGGTGGTCTGCTCCGATATCAATCCGTTCGCTGTTCGTCTGACCCGTCGGAACATCGAGAGAAACCGGCGTCTGCTCAAAGGACCTATTGAGGTGCGGCAGGGGGACCTCTTTTGTGTCCTTCGATCTTCGGAGCGCTTCGACATTGTTGTGTTCAACCCGCCGTACCTTCCTACCAAGAGCGCCGAGCGAGTCGGTGGATGGTTTGATGTCGCGACCGACGGCGGACAAGATGGATTACGACTCACCAAGCGGTTCCTCCATGAGGTCACTGAACACCTCTTGGAACATGGCCGTGCATATTTCATCTTCAGCACCCTTTCTACCAGGACCTCCCTTGAAAAGACACTGAAACAGGAACACCTCTCTTTTGAGATACGAGCACGACGGAGGTTCGAAGGCGAGGAACTTGACGTGTACTACGCGACTCCGGCAGATTAAAATCGAGAGACGCCCTTACCGAATCATCGCGGAGCCAATGAGAAATGGCAGAGGAGTACTACCCCTGGGGCGGAGAATTCACAGCGTGCTCACCCACAAGTTGTGTGGCCGTGGTGTTATTGAATATCCGGTATACACCCTCCGATGAGGTCGCTATTTACGGTCCCTTAAAAACAGAGAACATCGGCATCGAAAAAATCGTGGCGAACACCATCTCAAATCCGCACATCCGATTCCTTGTCGTCTGCGGTGAGGATATCAGAGGACATCGGTCTGGCATGTCGCTGCTCGCCTTGCATAAGAACGGGATTGATGCGAACCATAAGATCATCGAAGCGCCTGGTGCGATACCGTACATCGAAAATCTCAGTGAGGAGGCGATTGCTCGATTTCGGTCCCAGCTTGAAATCATCAACCTGCTGGGGGAAACCGAGGAGCAGCACATCAACACGGTGATTACAGAATCACTCAAGAAGGAACCATCGTCCTTTGGAGAACCGTACATCGCGATACGGATCAAACCAGAGGTTATGGTGAGTCTCACGGATAAGCGGGCGTTACATTCAAAAATCGTGATCGATTATATGGGGAAGGTTCAGAAAAGAGGAGCGTAAATGTTTTCATTCACCCACGAGCAAAAAGTCATGGAAATTTCCGGGGTTTACATCGGAGGGCAACCCGGGTTACACCCGACTGTGCTTTTCGGCGGCGTCTTCTTCAAAGGAGACCCGGATTTCCAGGATGCCAAACTTCATCTCCAGACCCTTGTACAGCTCAGTAAGAACACCGGGGTTCCCGTGATCCCTGATTTCTTCATCCGTAAGGAATCGTTTGTTGAACCCATCATCGAGTTCATCGAAAAGACCCTCCCGCGTCATCATCCGTTTTCTGTCGATATCATTGACCCTTCAATTAAGATCAAAACATTGGAGTATCTACACGAAAAAAGACTTCTCTCACGGACAATCTACAATTCGCTTCATGTCGGAAGCACGCAACAAGAGATAGAGGTACTCACAAGCCATCCTCCTGAAGCAGCGATTATCGTCGCATTCAACCCGAAGGATTCATCGCCTGACGGGAAACTAGAGGTCCTTGAGAATGGCGCGCATCTCACTGAGAAAGGGCTTCTAGCGCTTGCTCAAGATACCGGCATCCCCAATCGCCTCATCGATACCGCTGCGCTTGCCCCAGGAGAAAACAGCGGGGCGGCGATCGCAGCGATCCCCGTCGTCAAGGAGGAGTACGGTCTTCCCACCGGGTGCGCGATCCACAACGTTGTCGAGAAATCCCTCTGGTTGAACGAATATCCCCTGGTGAAAAAAACCGTGGATGTCGCATCGAACATGACAGTCCCCTTGTTCGGGGGAGACTATGTGCTGTTTGGTCCGCTGAAAAACGTCGATTTCGTGGTACCACTTATCGCATGGCAGGATATCCTGATCTCTGAGTATGCTGAGAATTATTTCGGCGTGGTACCTTCACCTTCGCATCCAAGGAGGAAACTCCAGCGATGAGTCGTGCCGTGAAAACGAGTGTGATCGGCTCGTACCCCGTCCCCATCAATACCCTGGAGCTTATGCAAGATTATTTTCTTGAGAAAGAGACTTCTTGGCAGCGTTACATTGATCAGGCCACTTCAGAGATGGTCTCTGCCGGCATCAACATCGTCTCCGATGGACAGACAAGAGACCCGTTCATTCAACTGTTTACCCGACATCTTGGCGGATGCCGAGTCAGGGATAGGACAGAAATTGTCGGTCCTGTCGAATACCAGGATCCTATCACGGTCTTGGACCAACAGTACGTCCGACACATCATTCCCAGAAATAAAAGCCTCGTCGGGGTGCTGACAGGACCGTACACGCTTACGAAATCATGTGTTGATGTGTTCTACCATGACGAGAAGCAGCTCTGCTTTGACTTCGCAGCCGCCCTGCGCAAGGAGGCGGAACACCTGCAGAAGTATGTTGACGTGATCAGCATCGACGAGCCGTTTTTCTCACAGGGCATCCCGGAGTACACAGGGGAGCTGCTCAGAATCATCACTGCGCATCTGTCCTGTCCCACGCGACTGCATGCATGCGGTGACGTCTCCAGGGGGGTTGCGCAACTCGTGGGACTTCCCGTGGATATCCTGTCCCATGAATTCAAGGCGTCTCCTCATCTGTTCGACGCGTTCAAGGAATATCCCTGCACGAAACAACTTTGCATCGGTTCTGTTCGCTCTGATGATTCCAGGGTCGAACCAGTGGAAGAAATCGTATCCCATGTGAAGAAAGCATTCGATATCTTCGGCGATCGTGTGGTTCAACTCGCGCCTGACTGCGGACAACGACTGCAGCCGCATGATGTCGCCTATCAGAAATTACAACACCTGGCAAAGGCAGGAGCGATTGTAAATGATCGATAAAGAAATCCCGTTGATCGAAGCGAAAAAAATATCGGAAAAGGACGTAAAACTCGACCCGCAAGGATTCTTCGTGATCGAGGTGTACGCCAAAGGCGTCAGGGTGGAGTACTATTCGAACGTCTATAAACAGAAACGCATTGTTTCAGGGCATCTGGAAAAGGTTTTTACCGGAATAAACGCAGATGCGTTATCCGATACCATCGCAGTTCATGTTCCGACCCTTCGGCCAGAGCACTATTTGTATCTTGGGAGGGAGCTGCAAAAAGCACAACAGGCGTTTGAGCAGAAGAAACCATACGTGCAAGGCGGTTGTTAGCCTCGATAGATGCGCTCCTCGTATTTCCGCATCGACTTTTTTCTTTGGATGATTTGGATTTTTTTCTTGAGCGCCCCCATGGCTCGCTTATCTATCTTCGGTTTTGTATGAAAATATTGATTATCTCGAGGAGGTCGATAGTGCGGTCGCATGAATCCCCCGTCAAATCCACGTGATCATAACGAAGAGGTTTTATTTAAAAATGCCGAAGAAAAAGCTTACTTTTATAAGTGCTTTCCGATAATGCCGTCCCCATTGACATGGTACTCTTTTTTCCCGTTGTTCTGTTTCGTCGTCACGTGTTTCAATACGATGCGGTCTCCCGGTTTGAACTGCTGGATGTCTTTCACGCAATGATCCCACAGCGTGACGAGCGTCTCGTGACCGTCTTGGTCGATGGTCACCGAGGTGACAAAACCGAACTCCCCGTCATCTTTGAAGAACGCCCGTGTCGCTTCCTTACAAACCAAGATCCCTGTGATTTCATCAGGATACGCTGCTGCTGCCTCCTTCACGCATGCTTCCTCAACTGGTCCGACCTCGAGCAAACCCCAGCGGCCAAGGTTGATCTCAAGCCCACCTGTGTACCCTGTCTTGGTGTAGCCGTTGATGATTTTCACGGTCGTCCCGATTCGGATCTCCTTGTTTTTGATGTGACCGATGTCGTCGTTCCAGAGCACCAAACGGCAGATGCCGGTGTCGTCCGTGATCTCAAGATTAATAACTTTCCCAGCGGTTCCATTTTTCCGTTTGAAGGTTTTTGAATCAGAGATGCTTACAACCCTACCGATGACCGTGAAATCCTTCTCCGGCTCTAACTCTTTAATCTTTGTGATACTGTGTGTATTTCTACCTAACTCGTCGACCAAAAGGAACGCGGCGGTATCGCTATCAATAAGCCCGTCGAAGTGTTTCACCCTAGATTTGATCTCCTGTTCGTACTCTTTTTTTGTTTTCAGGTCGCTGATAAGCTCGTACAGCTCGGATCTGGTTTTATGCATCCGCCGAGAGGTATGCATTGTGTTTACTTATAGTCTGCTATGAGAAAAAAAATCAATAAATTATTATGTAGAAAAAATAAGGGAAGGGTCGGTAGTTGCTTAGCAGAGTAGACCCGCACAATACACAAATTTTTTTCGATGTTAATATTTTTTCCGTTGATAGTACATCTTCTTTTTTTGATAGGTGTTTTCTTTCTTCCCATATTTTTTTGTATAGCCTTGCTTTTGATCCCATCGTCCTCCATAGGTCTTCCTATACTGTGTCATATCTTCACCTCATATCCATATCTTTTCTGCGATATGGCGGGGGTAGTTCTCTTTGTGAAGGTATTTGAAGCTATCCTGGCAGAATGTCAAAATGAAAAAAGCCTCACTGAAAGGGGGGAAAAAGGCGAATTAATTATATATCACACGCGCATTATAATCCCTGGGGAAATAAAGCATGGAAATGAAACAAAAGATGGCAACAGGCGTTCTCTTCACTGTTCTCTTACTCGTCTCTCTTTTGGTCGCAGGATGTGTGAAACCAACCACGTACATGGTGCCGATGCGCGACGGGGTGAAACTTGCGACCGATGTGTACCTCCCTAAGGGGAATCCCTCACCACGGGGAGTAATCCTCATTCGGACTCCTTACAACAAGAATAGTATGAAGCTTCTTGGTTCAAGCTGGGCTGATCAAGGGTGGCGGGTAGTTATTCAAGATGACCGTGGTAGGTACGCCTCCCAGGGGAACGACACCGTGTTTCGCAATGACTACGCTGATGGTCCTGATACCATCGCCTGGATTGTGAATCGAAGCTGGTGCAACGGTGAGGTCGCGACGTTCGGTGGCTCCGCGTTGGGAATCGTGCAGTATCTCGCTGCTGGCTCAGATCCGCCTGGTCTTTCCTGTCAGTACATCCAGGTCGCTGCGCCGAACCTCTACAAATACGCGATGTACCCAGGCGGAGAGTTCAGGAAGAACATGATCGAGGAATGGCTGAAAGGTCAGCACAGCTCCTACATGTTACCTCAGGTGCTCGCCCATGAAAACTATTCGCTTGATTACTGGACCAATACGACGATTGATGATAAATGGGAGCAGGTTAATGTACCTGCGATTCACATCGGTGGATGGTACGATATTTTCAGCCAAGGGACGATTGACGGGTTCCTCGGGTACCAGCATCTCGCAGGACCCTTTGCGCGGGGGCACTCGAAACTGATCATGGGACCCTGGACGCACACCGGCGGCTCGGGAAACTTGACGTATCCGAAGAATTCAATCGACAATTTCTCCCAGGCGTTGTTTTGGCAAATGGTCGACGAATAAACGAATAACGGTTCGACAGCGTTCGATCAGTGGCCCGCAGTGACATACTACGTAATGGGTGATGTGATGAATAGCAGCGCGCCAGGGAATGAATGGCGCTATGCGGATGATTGGCCGATCCTGTCCACCGAACGTGCATGGTACTTCCAAGCGGACGGGACCTTGCAGACCGTGCTCCCAGAAGACAACACCCCATTCTCTTACACCTATAATCCTGAGTATCCCGTGCCCACGGTCGGTGGCGCTAACTTGGAGATCCCTGCAGGCCCCCGTGATCAGCGACCAGTCGAGAACAGGTCCGATGTCTTGATGTTCACCAGTCCAGTCCTTCCTGCACCCTATGAAGCAACAGGCCCGATCAAAGCAAGGCTGTACGTGTCGTCGAATTGCACGGACACCGATTTTACGGTGAAGCTCACGGACGTCTACCCTGACAGTTCGTCCATGCTCATCACGGACGGGATCCTGCGGATGAGGAACAGGCATGGGCCCGATCATTGGGAGCTCATGGAGCCAGGGACCGTCTACCAGGTCGAGGTGGACCTCTGGAGCACCGCGTACATCTGGAACACCGGTCATCGGATCCGTGTGGACGTCTCCTCCTCGAACTACCCTCGCTGTCTGAACAACCCGAACACCCCGGACGGAATCTACAAGAACACGACCTACAACCTTGCACTTAACACCGTCTATCTTGATAACGCGCGACCGTCCTGCCTGCTGCTCCCGGAGATACCGCAAAACGAAACCAGCGCGCTACATCAAGGGGTCCATCCCTCCGCGTTGCTCTCACAATACCTTGATGTCTCAGCAATCAAAGCACCCTGGTATGAACGGCTCAAAAGCCGCTTTCCAGGCCTCAACCTTCCTGAAGGCAATCCTTTCCCCTCCTGATGCCTCGAGCGAACCTTTATAAATTCTTTATTAATAAATTATATATATAATACAAATCAACTTTTACTCACGATGCTGGCGGAACCAGCATTGATTCACCTATGAAAAAAACAATCGTAGCCATTCTCATCGTCATCCTTCTGGTTCTCAATATTGTAGGAGCCGCGCTCATTTACACCAACATCCAGACGCTGAAATTCCCGGAGACCACGCTGCGCATCGACCTTGTTGAGGTCAACTCAGAGGAAGCGATCCTCCATCATGATCTGCAGATCCACAACCCGAATCCCTTCGACCTCATCCTTCAGGACCTTCGGATTCTTGCGACCACAAGTGACGGTGTACAAGTCGCCAACCTTGTTGTCGACGGTGGAACGATCCCTGCAGGTGCAAACCGGAGTTACTCCTCCGATGACATCATCTCTCTCAAAGGCAACCTCTCCGGCACCCTGACAAGTAAGGTCACTGGGATCGCTGGTGTCAATATCCTGGGCGTCATCCGCAAGACCATCCCTCTAGAAATCACGGTTCTCACCTCCTTGAATGACATCCTTGAGAAACTTTCCCTGCCGACTATGACCGTCCATGCGGACATCGGAAACATCACTGGCGACGCGATCACCATGACCGTTGCTATCGACGTGTCGAACCCGAACACCTTCAACATAACGGTACACACGATCAATCTCAATGCCACCACGGAGACAGGGAAATCAGAAGGAAGTTTCACCATCAACGGGGCAACCATACCGGCAGGCCAGACCATAACGTTGAACGGACAAGGAGCAATCCTGTTTGATGCATTCAACGCGAAGCACCTGTTCATCTCAATCAGCACTCAGATAGGTGTCGCCATCGCTGGGTTCAACAAAACCCTGCCGTTCTCAAGCACGGTAGATGTGACCATACCACCCCTCGAGGATTACCTGACGAAAGACCACCCGCTCGATCTGTTCCTCCTCGTCGATTTCCGCGTCAAGAAAGGAGGATTGCATGGGGCAGTCACGGTTTCGATGGATAATCCAACGATCATTCCGCTGTACGCAACTGATCTCAGAATCGACTACTACCGTATCGACAACGGAAAGAAGACGTTCCTCATCCAAAGCCCCATCAGCGGAGGGCCGTTTCCACCTCACTCGGTGACGAACTACACAGGCGAGCTGTTCCTTCCCTTTAAACTGCTCATCAAACCATTGGTGTATAAAACATTCTTACCAGATGCGTTGTTCGCACGGCTGAACGTCAACTTCACCGTCTTTGGGGTGAACACGTCGGTCTGGGTCGGCATAAATTCGGACATCGACCTGAGATTTTTCAAATAACATGCTCATCACGATTCTCTCCTGACTGCCTTTTTTATCGTACATTATAGATAGAAAAATAGATAAACTTCGAAGAAATTATAATATAGGAGAAATCATCGAAGAGAACATGTCGAAAACACGATGTACTACCTCTGTAAGGACGACGCTTGGTAAAACAACCGCTATCGTCACGCTCATACTCCTGACCCTTGAGATGTTCCCTCTCTCGATCCTTGCTTCTGGAGGTTTTTCTCCTGGCGTAGATGCCACACAACACATTGAATTTGGTTCCTCTTTTCCAATCACGAAACTTGAGAGCCCTCCTCAGAGCCTTGGGGCACCCCTGTCCGTGAACGCGACTCACTTCCTCTGGTGGAACGCCAATTGGCATTACCGAAGTATGTACAACATCACTGGCACCGGGAACGTCACCACCCCTGTGAACTTCACCGCGTTACTCACCACCCTGCAGGTGACGAATGCGATCATGGAGAATGCAACGGTCACGGTTGTTCGCTACCACCAAAACGGATCAGTCGCTGGAGTCATCACAACCTATGAGTTCAAGGAAGACAGCTCGTTTCACAATGACACCAACGCATACGGCACGCTCACCTGGCAAGTGACAAACCCTGGGGATTACTATGTCTATTTCGACGTAAAGGCCAACAAAGGACTCCGCAGCCATCTCAATGAAACAAGCAACCTCTCATCATCAGGGAACGCCCAGATCACCACCAATGAACCTGCAGAAGGCTGGTGGACGGTACTGTCACCACCCCTCGCATCGTATTACCTCCCGAACGTGCAAGTAACCATCATCGTGAATACCACAGCGAAAGCCAATAATGTGGGTGCGAGTTTCTATCGTGATGGTACACCGAGTTTTATCGGCACCTTCCTCACGATCGATAATTTGCACTGGGTCTATCAAACCACGTTCCAAAACAAAGGGAACTGGACCGTCAAAATCAACGCATCTGACGACGCGGCGTACCACGCCAAGGTACTCACCACGAGCTTCTTCATAGGCAACCCTGATCTTGCATTCACGAAACTAACCGTCAACTCAGCCCCATATTATCGAGGGAAATCACTCACGATCCAGGCATATGTCTATTGTGTGAACGCGACACTTCAGCAGGTGAACGCCTCCCTGTTCGTGAACGGCTCGCTCATATCTCATCAAGACACGCTCGTGTTCCAGAGAAGCACCAACACGACCGTCACATTCACCTGGTCGCCCACGAAAAAGGGCAACGTGAACATCACGGTCGTCGTCGACCCTAAGGACGCCATCCCTGAATCCAATGAGAAGAACAACCGACGAACCACGATTCTTTCAATCCAAGGGATCCCTGAGCTTGGCGTGGTGAATATCACGGTTCCGTCCCAGTCTATCATCGAGGGAAACCCAGCGACGTTCTATACGTGTCTTACGAACAAAGGGGATGAAAATGCAACGAACTATCTCGTGGACCTCATCCTGGAGCAGACCAATACGAACTACACGTATCTGGAGAGCGTCGAAAAAAACTCCACCTACGTCACCATCCCCATGAATCACACCGTGAACATCTCGCTTGTCTGGAGCCAGGTTCAATATGGCAACAGCGCGTACCATGGCCGATGGGTCGCAGGGATCGAAATCCTTATCAACGACTCAAAACCAGACTCATATGCTGGAAATAATACCCTGGCACGCTATGACAAAAGACTCCAGGTCGTTCCCGGAGAACGAAACCCACCTGTGATCACTTTTTTGGATATGCCGCAAACACAACAACAGGGGCTCCCTGCTCAGTTCCTCATCACGGCAACCGATGAATCCGGTATTGACAAGGTCGTCATCGCCATCAAAAACCCTCAAAACAAGTTTTTCAACAGCACGATGACACCCCTCATAAATAATCAATATGAATACATCTTCAAAAACACGTCGATGCTCGGTGCGTATTCATATACGATCACCGCCATTGACAACTCGTTTAATAAAATAAAAAAAACCGTGAACGGAGGCTTTTTCATCATCGCTGATATGACGCCGCCAATGATCTCGTACGCTGATGCGTACCCGTTCGTCCAGCTCAGTAACAGCACGGTCGAGCTTTCGTGTATCACTTCTGATGTTTCGGGTATTCTGGGGGTGGATGTCGCGATTGTCTTCCCTGATGCCCACACCGAGTATCACCCGATGAGGAATGCGTCCAATGACATGAAGTATGTTTATATCGGTCGGTTCAGCAAGGTCGGGGAGTACCAATATACGATCAGGGTCATGGACAACCTCCACAATCAAAACACGACTGATACGAAGGTTTTTTGGATCACCCTGGACCTGAACGATACTGATAGTGACGGGATGCCTGACATCTGGGAAAAGCATTACGGGTTTGATCCGTACGACCCCTCGGATGCGGTGCAGGATGCGGATCATGACGGCGTTACAAACCTTGAGGAGTATAGGGCTGGTTCGAACCCGCTTGCCAAAGAATCCAACGCTTCCGACGGTCTTCAAATACTCAGGGACAACGGGGTGTACGTCCTTGGTTTCATCATCGTCTGCATCATCGGCGGCCTTGCCTTCTATCGTTTCCGCAGAAAGAAATAGGTGATGAGCGTTGTTCTGGTGCTAGCGATGGTGTCGGACGTTCACTGCCTCGCCGTGCCGTGACTCCTTCATTTCTGATCCGTTCATGAGTGCGACGCCGACCCCAGCGACCTTCCTCTGCTGTTTCACAACGACTTCATCGCCGATGCGGATTGCTTCATCAGCATCCTTCACACCAGGAGCAAGCACGGACCCCCTTAGGCTGAAGTCAGCATAGACCTCGACCCAATAGTGTGCTGCTTCGGTGAGGCGCTCTGCTCCGTCCATGGTGAGCGAGATCAGACCTCGTTCTTGTGTAACCATACCGACCTGCCGGTTGTTGTTCATGATTTTTTGGGACGGGTATTTCCCTTTGATGGTGCATCCGTCGAGGAGTTGGGTTGCGATATCGTCCCCGAATTGGTAGCGTGCGAGCGCTTGGATGTTTTCCAGGGTCCTTTGCTGGCGCCCAACGATATCGTACATCCTCGTGATTTTCTGGAGCACATCTGAGAGGGCATTGAGCGATTCTGGGGATGTCGGTGTGTCGATGCAGGTCGACACTGGGTTTTTCAGAAGATCCCGGGTGAACTCTTGAAGGGAGGCTGGAAGATGCATGATGACGGCGTCGTACGTGTTCTTCGTAAGATACTGTTCAAGGAGTGTTCTCATCATCTTCTTTTCGTCTTCATCCCAGTGTCCCGTGACCGTGATATCGTACGCGGAGGCTGGGTAGGTGAGCTCAAGCTCCCGGGGGACAAGCCCAAGCGGCGAGGTGAGGATGAGTTCATGGACAACGAACGGATTGCGGATGCCCAGAAGTCGTTCACCAAAGAGTTTATGTGATTTCGAGAAGGAGTACGGTTTTTTCGCGGAACAAGGGAGCAGCAGGAGGATTTTCGTGCTCTGTGGTTTGCTGTACCGCTGGATGACGCGCTCCTGGAACCGCCTAACCTCGGGGCGTGTGAGCGCGTCCTTTGTGGTCGCAATCAACGCCTGTTTTCGCATGATCGGCGTCCGTTTTTCAAGGTAGGGATAGTGTTTGAGATCCAGGATTCTTAACATCGCTGCCAACGATGGTCGCGTTCTGACACGGGTTTCGACAAGCTCGCGTAGCGAACCGGTGCGAATCGCGTTCCTCACCCGCTTCATCTCTGTGGAGAGTGCATGATAGTTATGTCCGAGGATTTCATCATATCCCATTTCCGAGGCTGTCGAATGCTTGATGCAGGCGGGACAGGTGCAGGGAAGCTCATGCAGTTCGTTTTTGTGAAACAAACCAGTAGTAAACAAGAATATCTCATTGCGTGCCGCCATAATCGCGGAAAAGGAATCAACAAAGTCCACGCCCATGTACATGAGAAGCGCGATACTTGTGGGATCGCCGATGCAGGGTGTATAAATGAGTTTTTCGTATCCGACATGTTCACGTAAACATGTGATGAACTCGACGAAGGACGTCTGCTGCGTCGATAGTTGAACTGCGTTCGCAACAATGAATATCGTCGCGTTGTTTTTCTTGACCGCCTCAGGGACCATTTCTGTTTTACCAGGGACGATGTAGCAGTCCATGGTTTTGCTGTTCATCTTTATCGAGGAGAGGTGTAATGCTTCGGAGACATCTTTCGGGTACACAAGAAACTCGCTTACGGAATATGTTTTTTTCCGCCCTGTTGTTTCCGATGAAAAGATGCTTCCGCCTATACGGATGCTTGGTTTTTTCGTACTTACTGAGGTATTCGTGAGAAGAATCTCCGCGAACGATGGCGTCTGATGTCGGGTTGTGTGAAGGAAAAGGATCTCGGGTGTTGTTACCTCTTTTTTTTCAAGGGAAAGCAATCCGGTCCTTGCTGGTCCGTCCTTGTTGTGTACTTGGAAATTCATCAGCCATTGATAGAAGTCCCTGTTTAAGAAGCTTAGGGGTGTTAATGCCTGAAGTAGCGCTGCCCGGTGAACACCATGGAGATGCCATGCTCATTTGCCGCGTCGATGACCTCTTTGTCGCGGATGGAACCGCCAGGCTGGATGACGGCCTTCACCCCAGCTTGTGCTGCGACGTCGACCGCGTCTCGAAACGGGAAGAACGCATCGCTTGCCATGATGGAGCCTTTTATGTTCTCCTTCCCCTTGTGGGTCGCTATCCAGGTTGCGTCTACTCGTGATGTCTGTCCGCCGCCGATGCCGACGGTCCTAGTGCCTTTGACGAAGACGACTGAATTTGATTTGATGTGTTTCACGCATCGTATGGCAAACACCATAGAACGGAGTTCTTCTTTTGTTGGCTGCAGTTTTGTCGCTATTTTCCAGTTCTTCTGCTCGGTGAACCACACGTCCCGCTCCTGGGCAAGGAACCCACCGACCACGCTACGGATGTCAAGGCCTTTGCGTTCAAGAGTACCTTCCAAACCAGGTAGTTCAAGGAGGCGAAGGTTTTTCCGCTCGCTGAAGACGGCGAGCGCCTCAGGGCTGTAGCTTGGTGCGATGATCACTTCCAGGAAGAACTTAGCAAGTTCCTGTGCGATGTCTTGTTGGACTTCTCTGTTGAAGGCGACGATGCCGCCGTAGGGTGAATTCACGTCGGTTTCAAAGGCATCTCCCCAGGCGTGAAGCAACGTGGTTGCGCTTGCGATGCCACAGGGTGTCGCGTGCTTGATGATAACGCACGACGGCTCAGAGAACTCCTTGATGCATTCGATCGCGCAGTTCGCATCAAGGATATTGTTAAAGGAGAGTTCCTTACCCTGGAGTTGTACTGCATTAGAGACGCAGGGCTCCTTAGTTTCTGGTAAGGATTTGTAAAACGCTGCTTTCTGATGCGGGTTTTCTCCATACCGCATGTCCTGGATTTTTCGCATGGTGGCCGTGAAGTCCTTAGGCAGGAGTTCATCAGTCCAGGTGGATCTGAGGTACTGGGCGATGAGCGCGTCGTACTGTGCGATATGATTGTACGCCTCGACAGCGTAGCACTCCCGCTGAGCTAGAGGAATCTTCTTTTTTGCCTTGAGGGTGGTGATGAGCTCCGGATATTGTCGTGGATTGGTGATGACGACCACGTCTTTGTAGTTCTTTGCTGCCGCCCGGATGAGGGTCGGTCCGCCGATGTCGATGTTTTCAATGACCTCTTCGATGGATATCTTTGATTTCTTGATGGTCTGTTCAAAAGGGTAGAGATTGCAGATGACAAAATCAATCGGATCGATATGGTACTTGCGGAGGGTGCTTTGGTGCTTCTTGTTGGTTCGCTGTGCAAGAATCCCCGCGTGGATGATGGGGTGGAGGGTTTTGACCCTGCCGTCCAGCATCTCAGGAAACCCGGTAACATCTGAAACCTCCGTGACCGGAATACCTGCCTTCTGTAGCATGCTGGCTGTGCCACCTGTGGAAATGATGGTGATACCAAAAGTAGTTAGTTCCTTTGCAAGCTCCGTGATGCCTGCTTTGTCATGGACGCTGATGAGCGCGTAGCGTTGTCCCATTACTCTTACCTAGGGAGCATATGTACAATGGTCATAAACATTTGGGTTTAGACAGTAGTTCCGAATGTAGGATATGAAAAGCATAGATACGAACAAAATTAGTGCTTATAACTATTCTAATAAGATTCATATGGAGAAAAATAATGATTTTACAGGGTAAAAACACAATAAAAATCAAAAATCAGAGAATAGAAATCTGCTTTACACTAATTCAAAAGTGAGGGGTTTGAATAACCCCTCTCTTAGAAACCTCTAAGTGCTCCTTTGCCATTCCTAGTACAAGGAGTGGTAAGGATGAGTTTTGACCGATTTATTTTAAACCAACAATACCAGAAAGTAAAAGGC